>BNJU01003202.1_pt1 | contig 176804 bp, 194 predicted proteins | sample 8539281 | NCBI WGS metagenome assembly BNJU01 (sample SAMD00202456, study PRJDB9452) | human saliva metagenome | isolation source: human saliva | place: Japan
TCTTGGCATCCGTAAACTTAAGATAGAGCGAGTAATTGCCGGTCGTCTTAAAGAGTCCGCCCTTCAGAATGAGCTGTGTGCCGGAGAGCTCATAGTAATCGTCGGAACTCGTGCCGCCCTCCGTTGCCGTCATGAGTCTTCTGAGACCGCTCTCTTCCGAATTGCTGAGTTCCACCTTCGCGAGCTTTGCCGCCAGTCTCTCCGCGCTGAGACCTTCTACGTTCACTGTGACATCCGCGTTCTGCTTTGCCTCGCCCTGCAGCGCAAGGGTCGGCAACGCCTCCGCAGCCGTATAGGTAAGTTTCAGTTCCGCCGCTCTGTACTTCTGCCCCGCATCCATCTTCAGCTTGTGCTCGCCGACCTCCGGCGTGTTGTAGAAGTTAAATGCGCCGCGCTTCACGGTCAGCGTGCCCGCCGCTTTGTCCAGCACGTACTGCTTTTCGTAAGCGTCCATGAGGTTACGGCTCTCGCCGTCCACATAGAGACCGCGGATTGCCTCGAGGTAAGCGCTGTCGTCCGTGCGAAGCACAAAGTCATTGCCCGCGACCGCTGTCGTGCCGCTAAAGTCCGGAACCTTGTCGCCCTGATAGAGCTTAAAGCTCGTCAGTGCGCCGAGGCTGCCGTCCTCAAGGACATTCTGCACCTCGTTCGGGCCCGCATAGCTTGCCGCCGCGTGGGAGTCCGTATATTCCTTGAAGCTGAGGCTCTTGCCGCCCGCAAGGCGCGCCTCCTTGTAGGCATCCATGTAGTCCGTGAAGCGGTACAGCTTCTCCGCGCCGTCCTTATAGATGTAATCGCTCTCCGTCGTCTCGAAGAAGCGCTTCACCACCGCCTGCGCATCCTCGTTCAGCGCCTCAATCTCATTGAGAATCAGCGCGTTGGTCAGGAGATCGTAGTCAAAGACCATGCGGCCGTCCACATACTGTCCGCCGCCGCTGCTGCCGCTGCTCTTCTTGCCGGAGACGGAACCCGTCGTTGCACTGGAGACCGCATCGATCTCGACCGGCTTACTTCTCGCGCTCTTCTTTGCCTTCAACTCGGTCTCGCTGTCCTCTTCCTTTAAGAAGGACTGACCCGGGTAAACCTCAAACTTTTTCTTAATCGTCTGATAGCCCGAGTACTTGAGCGTTAATGTGTAGACACCGACCTCGTCCGTGTTGACCGTCTTCTCCTCATTGGAGCTCTTTCCGTAGAGGACAAAGAGGTCGCCGAAGTTAAAGAAATCGTCGATGTACTTGAGCTCAACGACCTTGCCGCTCGGCTTCTTTAACGTGACGCGCATGGAATCAATCTTTAAATCGTTTCCGAAGCTCTCGCCGCCGCTCGCCTCCACGTTGAACTGGACGCGCTCGCCCGCCTTCGGGTTTGCGGTCTCAACGCGCTGCTTTAAGCTGAACTTTGCGCTGCTCACAAGTTCAAACGGCACTGTGACCGTCTCGTTCGTATAGCTCGAGTGAATGTTCACGCGGTAGATGCCTCTGCTCCGCATGTTATCCTGACCCGTCGGAATCTGAATGATGCCGTTCTTGCCGTGCTTCGTATCCTTGACTTCCTTCGTAAAGGTCGGGTTCTGATTGACCGGCCAGTTCTCGTTGTTCATGATCTTCAGGCTGTCGATGCCCTCAAACCACTTCTTCTGCTCCTCGTTCTCGACATTGAACTTGATGACAATGTTGTCCTTTTGAACGCCCTTACCCTCTGCGTTGATCTCCACAGCCTTCACATAGAACTGCGTCGTGACTGCGTCGCTGTTCTCTTTTCTCTCCTGCAGAAGATCAAAGGTCGTCGTTGCCGGGAGTATACGATCCCTGCCCTCCTTGTCCTTCGGCGCAAGCAAGTAGTCGAACTTCGAGACACGTCCGCGGGACAGAATGTAATCCGGCTGATCCTCCGGATTGCCCGGCGTGACCGTCTCGCTTGCGGTACCGGCATTCAAGCGCAGCGTCTGCTCCGTGCTGCCGTCCGCCTTAGTGACCACGACCAGCTCCTTCGGGGACGCGACCGTGGAAGCCCACTTCACCACACGGCCGGCATCGTCCACCTTCCGCACTGCCTCGGTGACATTCACGCCGTCCACATAGATCTCATGGTCCGCAAGCGTTCCCCGACGGAATACCACCGTCACAAAGTCCGCAAAACCGAGGTGCACCATGCGGCTCTTCAGTTCCTTCTCAGGCTGCTCGTTTTCAGGCTTGGAAGCATCCGCATTCTTACCCGGTCTGTCATCTTCCACCGGCCCCACCGGATGCTCGGGTACTTCCGGGCTTACCGCCGGATTTGCCGGATTCACTGCCGGGTTTGCCGGATTCTCCGGGTTGATCCCGCCCTGCTGTGCGGGGTTACTCGGGCTTGCCGGCTGTGCCTCGGGCTGTACCGGCTTACTCTGCTCCTCGGGCTGTACCGGCTTTACCGGCGTCGTGTGAGAACTGCCGCCGCTCGAACCGCCGGAGCCGCCTCCCCTTCTGCCGCCGCGGCTTCCGCCGCCGCCCGAACCGCCGCGCTTTCCGGAAGAAGACTTTCCGCCCGACTTTCCGCTGCCGGAGCCGCCCTTGCCTGCGTTTGCGCTCTTGGTGATATAGCCCTCACCCGTGCGGCTCTGAATGTTGCCGCTCGCATCGACCCACTTGCCGTCCTTGTCCACGCGATAGCCGTCCGGCGTCGTGCCGTCCTTGATCAGCTTACCCTCGCGCTCATCCGCCTCGGTCACAAAGTAGTAGCAGTTGCCGTCAATCCAGTTCCAGCCGGTCAGCATCTTGCCGAAGCTGCCGTCGTGCTTGTTGCTGAAGAAGTACTGACTGCCGTCCGCAAGGTAAAGCCAGCCGCTGCGAAGTGTTCCCGTCTTCGGGTCTACATAGTACCAGCTGCCGTTTTCATAAATCCAGCCGAGGACATTCTGTCCCTTTTCATCCAGGAAGGACCAGTTTTCACCGCTCTGCTTCCAGCTTCCCGCCGTGTTCGCCCGTCTCTTTGCAAAGACCTGCAGCGGGCTCGATAGGACCATGCTCATTGCGGTTGCAATGGCAAGCGCCTTGAAACCATACTTTCTCATCTCTGTCTCTAACTCCTGTCATTAGATGAGCCTAATTATTAGCCTTTTTTAACCTAGCATGGCTTTCCGACAATCGTCAAGAAACATATCTTGCGTTTTTCTCGCATATCTTAAGATATTCTTGCGGGTGATAGCATCAGGAGTTTGTTATTTCTTATTTATATGGTTTTCGATTCTTACTGTGCTTCGGGCTTGCACTTTTTTCAAGCAATTTGCGCTCTTGTGTATTGCTTATCACTCAGAGCCCCCGCGCGCTGTTCCGATACAGAACCACAAACTGGCGAGTGCCGAATATGATAATCTTTCCGTGTTTACAGCGTATGGTGCGGATGCCGTCATAATTCAAAGCAATTCCTTCGCGCTTGCTTCCGAAATTTCCTTTTTCAGAAATCTTTCCCAATAGAGCTTCATTTCCGGTGCATTCGGATCTTTTCTTCTTTCTTCATCAACGAACCATATGCATCGATACAGAGCCGCCTCTGCTATCATTGTAATCCCAAGAAGTATCATTCCCAGACAAACGCCCATCAGTGCACGCCAAACCATAGCCGACATACTGTGAAATAAAACCAGAACAATCAATGCCAAGACCAGTAAAAAAGACAGCACAAGGACCGGAATCCCCAAATGGATAAACCCGAGGAAACACATCCTCTTGACCTCTCCCCAGCAAATATACTCTTGATTTTCTCGTCTCTCTTCCGCTTGCCTTAATTTCTTTGCAGCTTGGATCCAGCCACGAATCTGCGCAAGCTGTTCGTCTGTCAATTCTGCCTTCGGTATAGCCAGGTAGACTTGCATGGAATTCATAAGCGCTACTGTTTCTTTCCCGACAAGCAACTTAATGCCCAGCCAGCTTCGCTTTCCGGTATCGGATAGAATTCCCTTCTCGTATAGAATCAGCCGTGTCCCCTCTATTTGAAGCATTTGCTTCAGCATCTTATCGCTGTTTTTGAGTCTCCGCCGAACGGCGCGAAGAAGCAAGCCGGTTAAACCGAAGCCCATCAAAACACAAAACACTTGTGCTCGGTCTATATCTGCCAAAGACCCTAAAAACCCCACAATTCCGAGTCCCGCAATCAGGCAGCTACTCCAATGCTTTGCCAGAGCCAAGCGTGTTTTTCCTGCCGCCCATCGTATACAACGCATCGCTTCCTCGACATTGTCGTACTCTACCGTAATGATGGTTTGCATCCTATGCTCTCCTTCCCCCCGTTTTTCCGCATCTCAGCGATTGACCGTATCGACAAATTTCTGAATTTCACCTGCCTCCGCTTCGTCAAGCTGCGTCTTATAAAACCAATACTGCAATTCCCGCTGTTCAAAAGGTCTCGGAACCTTTCTCTTCAGTTTTAGCACATATCCGTTTTTTCCTCGAATCCATCGAGCGGATTCCCAATCATCCGCATCCAAACAGAGTGACGTCCTTCCTTCATAGAGCATTTCCAAATCCGCTATCGTTTCCTCTGTATAGCGACTCTCACGCATATCCCTTACATCCCAAAGCACAGTCCGTATGATTGTCATCGCATATTCAAAAATCAATCCGATGCCGGCCCCATGCAGCAGAAGGCAAAGAGAAGCTGCGCATGGGTTTTCGATACTGCAACATTATACCCCGAAAACAGAACTGAAAACGGCAGAATCAAAAACAGCCCCCAGGCAAAGTTTTTTTGAAGCAGACACCAAAAGCGAAATGTTCGAATCTCCTGCCAATTCAGTTGCTGATTTCCGCTAAGCGGTCTGTTGGGAATCTCAATTTGATTCACTTGCTCTTCCATTGCTACTTCCCCTCCGAAACCCATTGTATGAGCTGCTGCAACTGTTCATCTGACATATCCCTCACGGAAAAAACAAAATAGATACTCGTTTCCGATACAATCGTCGCATAATCCTTCCGCACCAGCAAGCGTTTATTCTTCCAAGTCCGCATGCCTTCTCGCATTAGAAACCCATCCTTTGAAAAGAGAAACTTTTCGTCATCGGCCTGCAATAGCCTCGTCACTTGTTCCACCCGGAGCAACCACTGAACGAAAAAAATAAGGCCGCTGAATCCCAAAAGAAAATTCCAATATTCGCTTTTCAGGATGTTCGTATTCCGCATAATAATCACGGAAAGAAATGCGATTCCCGTGATTTTATCAAGGCGCTGAAATAACGGCATTTTTCTCACCGCCCAGAAATATTCCATCAGGCGTTTCTTTTCCAGCTTTGGAACAACTATTTTATCGTTCATATCAGCCCTCAATATAATCCCAGGCAGCAGATTTCACTGCTGTCTGGGATTCATTCTATTGCGCGTTAATTATCGGAACAAGTTCAACTGCCATTTCTGCTGCAGTCAGCGCCAAATATATCACGCGATACTTCTTCCGGCGAAACTACACTGTAACATCCGCTTCACAGCTACAGGGCACGCCCTATGTTTTTATACAGGACAATAAATCCCTGATAGCCATACATAATAATTCTCCCGTGCTTACAGGAAATCGTGTAAATCGAATCTATATCCGGGAAAAGTTCCCGCGCTTCTTCCTCAGAAATCTTTCTTTTAGGAAACACTTCCCGATATAATTCCATTTCCGGAGCACTCGGATCCACCTTTTTCGCCTCATCCACTGACCATATACATCTATAGAGCATTACTTCGAGTGTACTAACGATTATCAGAAGTATGATTCCCATCTCAACACCCAGAAGTACACTCCAAAACATATCGGATGCCCTGTAACACAAAACCCACACAATAAGTCCCAACACCAGCGAAAAGCTCAGTGCAAGGACCGGGAATCCCATATTGAGAAAACCCAGGAAGCACATCTTCTTGACTTCTCCCCAACAAATACCGGATTGATCTTCTTGCTTCTCTCCCCTTGCTTCCACTTTCTTTGCCTCTTGCATCCATATACGAATTTGCGAAATCTGTTCCTCTGACAATTCTGTCTTTGGAATGGCTAGGTAAACTCGTATGGAACTCAGCAATGCTAAGCTCTCCTTGCCAATAACCAATTTAATGCCTTGCCAACTTCGCCTACCGGTATCTGATACGATCCCTTTCTCGCACAGAATCATTCTAATGCCTTGCAACTCGTATTCCTGCCTTTTCATCTGACTTACCGTTTTTGATGTCCGCCAAATATGTTGCATGAGTAACCAAATAAATCCGAAACCCATTAGAGTGCAAAATATCTGCGTACGTTCAATATCTCCCAGTGATTCCGCAAAGCCCACCACCCCGATTCCTGCAAAGCAACAAGCAAGCCAACGCTTTGCCACATCCAACCCTTTTTTTTTATCAGCCCACTGCCTACAGCGCACGGATTCTTCTGTATCGTAATATTCCACAACAATTATATCTCGCATTCTTTCCACCTTTTATAAAAATATATGGGCAGGACCCCCTGCCCATATATTATATCTTCAATGTGCTAACCGCGGTGTTAACTGAGGCTGTGCCCTTAACAGTCCTTCGTACCATTTTATCACAAACTCCCAAAATTTCTCTGCTAGATTCTTCACAGTTTCGGGATTTTGTGTCGCTACAGCCAAAACCAAAATGATCAAAATAGCAGCGCTCACTCCCAGCGGTGCCCAATTCTCCTCATAGCTTACCTTTCCCTGCAAAGTTCTGATGTTATAAATTAAGGCATCATACGACTCCATAGGAACCGCAGGCGGCCGCGGATCATCATCCAGTGGACGAACCCACCAGGTTAATCCGATAGAGAACTTAAAATCTTGTCCCTCTGCAACATGCATCACTTTCTCAAACACCAGCGATACCTTTATCCAAGTGCCTTCCACCGAAACCTCGATGCGCCCCGGCGCATTGTCAATTTCCAGCGACAAATTCGAGAGTCTTGGGATCAGTTCTTCCCCCAAACCATCAAACGTTGCACCAAATCCATCGCGTGAATGCGAAAGCGACACTCCATCCGCCGAGATATCAAAACTTGTATTCTCATCACAACTGAGATACCATGAGAAACCTCTACTGACTTTAACGCTGAATTTATTGTACATATTTTCATAAAGGATGAGATCTTTGTCAAGTCCCAGCTTATCTAACCTCTCGCTCAGCTTCTCCGTCAGTGGCGACGGTGGGAAAAGTCCCTCCACAAAGTGAAATGCCATCAACTCTGCCTGTCGCTGTGCCTCCAGCTCAGTCAAGGGACTCCCATAGATTGGAAGCCCTCCGTTGTCACCATACCCATCAATCGTATCCTCTTTCAGAGAATGCCAGGACTTTCGCACGCTATTTTCGATCCCATTGCCATCGATCACGAAAATACCGCGTGCATCCCCCTCTACCACAATCCCGGTATGTGCTACTCGCCCCTTCCTGTAATTATAGAAGAAGATAACATCTCCCACTTTCGGGATATAACCGCTGTCCCTTTTATAGTAGCGCTTCATCTTGCGATAGTAGTTTACGCCGTCCGGGCAGTAGGCAAAGCGCGGTACAAACACCGGCAGCATGTTCGCCCGATAAGCGCAGTAGCTCACGAACATCGCACACCAAGACTCTCCGTTTAAACCGTACCACTCCCCATAGGGCGTAATATTGTTCTCATAGTCCTCGGCAAACCCAAGCTGAAGCTCAATCTCAGCTGCCTGTACAAAGCGCATTGTATCGCTGAAAAGCACTAACTTGCTTCTTACCTCGAACAGTTTTTTCCAACTTTGTGCACCAAAAATTCCATCCGACGTAAGCCCATGTTTCTGCTGGAAATTTTCAACTGCACGTTTCATCTCCGATCCAAAGACACCGTCCACAGTCACCGCGTAATTTTGCTCTGCGAGCAGCTGCTGAAGATAACGCGTCAGCGAACCGCTGCTTCCCTCGCGAAGCACTGCGCTTAAAGTTCCCCCTGCATTCGCATCGCCAAATAACAGCGTTTTTGTTCCTCTTCCGATCATACCGTCGGCACTGAGTGCATGCTTGCGCTGAAAATCCAGCACCGCCTGATAACAAGCTGTGTCTGCAACTCCGTCTGCGCGACAGCTGTATCCTTTGTTGCGCAGCGCCTCCTGCAGCGGCTTGATCTCCGCACTCAGTCTTCCCCAGAGTGCGGTATCCACCACGCCGCTCTCCGCAAGCTGACTTCTCTTCTGATACTTCTTGACTGCTGCCTCGGTGCCGCCTCCAAAGATTCCATCTGTGCCATTCGGATCGATACAGAGCATTCGAAGCGCATACTGCAGGTTCTGTACACGTTCGCCCCGCGATTTCCGCTTAAGCGGCAGCGAATCCAGCGCATCCCCCTGAATAGCTCCGAACAGCAACTCTTCCGTGGCGGGCCCCACCTGACCATCCGCCGTAAGCCAATTCTGCTTCTGATACGCACGAATCTGTTCAATCAGATTGGCATCCGCGTAACCTTCCTCTGCAGCGGTCGGATATCCCTTTTCACGAAGTGCGCGCTGAATCCGCCGAATTTTTTCTTTGCTGTGCTCAAACAGTGTACTGTCAACAGCTCCATTGTCCGGAAAACCATAGCGCTTCCGGTACTTTCGAACCGCCTCTGCCGTTGCACTGCCATAGACACCGTCCATTCCGCCGGGATTACAGCAAAGCGCAAAAAGAGCATACTGTAGATTCCACACATAATCGCCCTTACTGCCCAAGTCGAGCGGAAATACTCCGCTTTCTCCGGTACGAAATAACCTAGCGCGCGTTGCTGCCCCCGCCATACCGTCCGGCTGCAGTCCTCTTGCCCGCTGAAAAGCACAGAGAGCCTCATAAAGTTTCACGCTCGGAGCACCGCTCACATAGCCCTTATAAAAACCTTGCTCCTTTAACGCAGTGCCAAGCGAAAAGAGCTCTTCTACCAGGCAATGCCAAGTCTCGTCTCCCACAATACCATCCGCTTCAATTCCCTGCTGTTTCTGGAACTTCTGAACGGCTGCCTCCGTGCCACCTCCGTACTTTCCGTCCGGTGTGCCACTGTAACAGCAAAGCATCTTTAAACCTCGCTGCAACGCCTTGACCTGCTCACCACTGCTTCCTGCCTTCAATAACATTCTCTTGTCCTCCTTCATCTTTCTGAATTTGCAAATTCATAAGAGAAGAAACCCGGACAAGCGAAAAAAGCAACTCCGTTTCTTATTTTCTATTCGCTGTGTTCTTCTTCTCCTTTTCTTCTCGCAGTGCATGCAGTTCCTCCGCAAATTGTTTTAACAGCTCTTGGCATGCAGCCTCCCGCGCAGCTTCCTGTTTGTCCTGTTCCTCATTTTTTCTGAGCACATAGCAAAGCAGAGCAACAAACAAGACTGCCCAAATACCTTGTTCCCGCAATAATCCATACAGTATTTCTTCCAACGCATTTTCCTCCTGATTTATCTGATTTCCTTCTTCCCGAATTAGCACAGATACTGCTCGGCCTGTACACGAAACTCGCGCTTTAAGCGGTTCACATACTGCCTACTGACTGCGTATTTCTGTGCAACCGCTGTCTCTGTCTCTCCGGAAAGATATAGTTCCGCCAGAATATTCCGCTTCTTTTCCGTGAATCCCTGTAATTCTCTTCGCAAGGCCGTCTCCAATAAAATTCGTTCTATCTCACCGTCATGACATATCCTCTCCGGAAGTTCTTCCTCCGCGTATTCCGCTTGCCCTTTTCTCACATAGCTGCGATAGAGTTTACAAAAATGATGACGCACAACTGTCTTGCAGTAAGCCAATGCCTGTGCTTCCGTTGCAAGCTCACGCACCTGTCGCAAAGCAAGAAACAGTGCGAAACAATATTCTTGCATCGCATCGTCATATTCCATGAAATGGGTTCTGCTTGCTTCCGCAGCCAGCAGCGGATACATCTTCTTATAAATTTCTTCCATCACCTTGCTATTACCCGTCCGAAGCATTCGTATCATCTCAATCAGCAACAAAATCTCTCCTTTCGACAACGAAAAAGCCGGCAGAGTATTCACTCTACCGGCTGCCTCTCAATACTGGTACAACACACCGTTCTCTTGCACGGACCTGATGCGGGCTTAGTTTTTCATGCCGCATCGTCGTCATGCCTCTTCCTTTTTTCTATTTTGTTTTCCACCGCCAAAGAGCTGCAACTCACAACGTCTCCGACTCTTTACCGTCCGAACAATGATAAGACCGCAGGACTGACACTTTAGTCTCGCACTGCCATCCGCTCGAAGATTTCCGTGCAGGTAACGCCCGCAATTTGGGCAATGAAGCTTCACCTCCCTGCCAGAGTTGTTTTGACTCTTCCATAAAACCTCCCCCTTCCGCGCTAAGAACATTTGTTCTTTTGAGAGTATCGCATAAACCTACGCAAATGGCAAGCTCTTTTTCGAACATTCGTTCTCAGCTCTGTCTGCTTATCACATAAACAAGGCATAAACAATGGCAACAAAATTACGAAATCCGCCCGTTGTCCATGTGATAGCGGCAATCCGCAATAGACATCGTGGACTGCCGGTGCGAGACCAGCACTATGGTTTTTCCTTCTTTTTTTCCGCTGAAAGCGATTTTAAGATAATGCCCTCGTTCAGCACGTCCAGATTGCTGGTCGGCTCATCCAAGAGGATAAAATCGGCCTCGTGGAGAAAGGCTCTTGCGAGGCCTATCCTCTGCTTTTCTCCGCCCGAGAGCCTGTCGCCGAGCTCGCCGAGTTCGGTCTCATAGCCCCTTCGGGAGGCTCACGATGAAAGTCATGGATGCTTGCCTTTGCCGCCGCCGCCTCAATCTCCGCCCTGTGTCGCATCGAGCTTTGCGACCGCTATGTTCTTTGCAATCGTATCGCGGAAGAGCACGGTGTCCTGGGTCACATAGCTTGTCATTTCTCGGAGCGCCGCGGTTTGAATGTCCCGCACATCCTGCCCCGAGATTCGCACCGCGCCCTTCCGCACATCCCAAAAGCGCATCAGGAGCTTTAAGAGTGTCGATTTTCCGGAGCCGCTCGCGCCGTGAATGCCGAGCACCTTCCCTCTTTCGATTTGCAGAGAGAACTCGTTCAAAATCTTATCCTCCCGGTAGGAAAAACTAACACGATCAAGCTCTGCGCCCTCGAAGCGCGGCCTTTCCCCGTCGCTTCGCTCTGCCACCTCGGGCGTCTCTTCGAGCAGCGAGAGCACGCGCTCTCCGCAGGCCAGGGTCTGATTTAAGTGATTCGAGAGCGAGGAGAGCGCAACGACGGGACCGAAGGAGCCCATCATCGCGAGGGTCGCAAGCAGCATACCCGAGAACGTGGCCTCCCCGCCGATAGAGGAAGAGCATCAAAAAGAGCATCCCTAAGGAATAGAGCTGAATGACCAGATTGGTGAGCGCGCGCTGCGAACCCTCAAAGCCGCTCAGCTTTTTCTGAAAGCCCGCAAGCCGTTCGGATCTTTGCTCCATTTCCGTGAGCTTCGCTTCTCCCCGGTTGAACTGCAGGAGCTCGTCCACGCCGTAGAGGCTCTCCAAGACAAAGTGATTGAGTTCTCCCATCTCGCTTCGAAGGGCCATACCGGCTTCGGCGCTCCGCCTGCCGTTCCGAATCGGAAGGCCTATGCCGACCGTCACGTACGCGAGGACGGCAAGAACGCCGGCGAGCCTGTGCTGCGCCCCGATAAAGCCCACCATGATGAGCGAGGTCAGAACGGCAATCGCAATCGGAGATATGGTGTGCGCAAAGAACACTTCCAGGAGTTCGATATCGCTCGTGATGACGGCAATGAGATTGCCCCTTATCCCTGCCCTCAAGCTTTGCCGGGCATAGTTTTCTAAGAACCGCGAAGACCTTATGGCGGATGATGGCCAGAATGCGGAAGGCAATGTAGTGGTTACAATACTGCTCGCCGTAGTGCAGGACGCCGCGCAAAATCGCAAACACCAGGATTGCGGTAAAGAGCTGCTTGGAAGAGCCGCCGAACAACGCTGTGAACCGCCCCGGAACTTCGCTGCCCGCGACCGCTGCGAGCCCCTGAATCACGCCGTAGCCGCCGAGTATCGTGATAAAAATGGCGCAGAGAAAACCGAGCACGCCGAGCAGAATTCCTGTTAACATAACGAGCGTGAGGGGCTTCACGAGCCCAATCAGGCTGCCCATGATTGCGAGATCCGATCTTCGTTTATGCATGACTGTCACGCCTCCCTTCCGCAAAAGCGCTCAAGCTGACTCTGTTCCTCAAAAAGGCGCCGATACGCACCCGCTTGCCGCATTAATTCCGCGTGGCTGCCCGCCTCCGCAATCTTGCCGTCCTTTCAGCATATAGATTTTGTCGCTGTCCACCACATTCGCAAGTCGGTGAGAGATGAGCAGCACGGTTCTGCTCTTTGTGAGCTCGTGTATGACTTTCATGATCATCTCCTCGCTCTCGGCATCGATGTTCGAGGTGGCCTCGTCAAAGATGTAGACAGGCGTGTCGTGAAGCAGGGCCCTCGCGAGCGCAAGGCGCTGCTTTTGTCCGCCCGAGAGGTTGCTGCCGTTCGATGTAAGCTGCATCTCGAGGCCGCCCTGCGCTTCGATAAAGGAGAGGAGATTCACCTTTCGGAGCGCCTCTTTCATCTCAAGCTCGGTCGCCTCCGGCTTTGCGAGCAGGAGGTTTTCCCGCACGCTCGCGCGGAAGAACCGGCTGTCATGCCCTACCATGGTCAGGTGATTCATGAGACTCTCGGTCGAAACGCGGCTCAGCTCTTCGCCGTTTAAGCGCAGCGAGCCGCCGTAACCTCTGTTCCGCCCCATGAGTATGCCGGCAATCGTGGATTTCCCGGAGCCGGAAACGCCGACCAGGGACACAAAGGACTGCGCGGGAAGCTCGAGCGTGATGCCCTTTAAGATTGGGCGGCTCTCCTCATAGGAAAAGCTGAGCGCTTCCATGCGGATATCTATATTTCCCGCGCCGAGCTCTGCCTGCCCGGCCGCAGGTTCCGGGAGATCCAGAAAAGCAAAAATGCGGTCGCTCGCCTTCATGCCGTTCATGCCGATGTGGAAGAAGCTGCCTAGGATGCGCATCGGCAGAAAGAATTCCGCCGCGAGCAGGATGAACATGAGCACCCCCGCAAGGGAGAGTTCACCGCTCGCAAAACGGGCCAAGGCCGACACAATGCCGACCGCCGCACCGCCGTAGGCGATGATGTCCATGACCGAGGTACTGTTTAACTGCATGGTCAGCACCTTCATTGTGATTTTTCGGAAGCGCTCGGACTCCCGGTCCATATCATCGGCCGCCGCCCGATCGGCCTGATAAATTTTTAACGTTGTCATGCCCTGCAGCTTTTCGAGAAAGCTGTCCCCGAGCCCGTAGTAGATGTCAAAATAGCGGCTCAGAAGGCGCTTAGCGACCAGCATGACGAGCATGATGACCACCGGAATCAGCGGAACCGCGAGGAGCAGCAGGGTCGCTGTTCTAAGATCGATCGGGGACAGCACAAAGAACAGGGTGAGCGGCGCAAGCAGGGCGTAAAAGAACTGACTTAAATACCGTCCGAAATAGGTCTCGAGCTGCTCAACGCCTTCCCCCGACATCTGTACCAACTCGGCGCTGCCGATTTGTTCTCGGTAAGAGGGGCCGAGCCGCAGTATCTTTTGATAAATGCGGCCGCGGAGAATGCGCTTCACATCCGCGCTCGCGCGGAAGCTCGCCGCGGTATATAGGCGGTCACAGACAAAACGGAGTAAAAGCCCCGGTATGATAATTCCGAGCGCAACTAGAATGCGCTCCGTTCGGATTCCTTGCTTCCCGGCGTCCTCGATGAGCCCCGCGATGTTCCAAACAATCACAATCTGTACCAGGAGCGACAGCCACTGCCAGAGTATCTGGTAAACAACGTACTGACCGGCCCCTCTTAGGAGCCGTATGAGCCGCATTTTGATCATCCTTCTCCCCTCCCCTTTTTGCCTGTGTTTTTGTTTTGCATGCCCGTGAGTGCGTGCCGCACCGCGAGGAGCGGGTGGCGTATGAGCATGCGCGGGCCGCTGTAGCGCATGACTTCGCGTATCCTCTCCCGCATCTCGGGCGCGTAGCAGTGCACTTCGCAGTGGCTGCAAAATGTCTTGCTCTCTGTGAAGGGGCAGCGCTCAATGCGCGTATTCGCGTAATCCATGAGCTTTTGACAATCCTCACAGATATGCCCCGCCGCACTGCCGTGCTTCTTTTGGCAGTAATATGCAATCATCTCCGAAATGAGCCGTTTCTCATCCTGCCGCTTCTTTTCAGGCGCTTCTCTCCTCATGTTCTGCTCCTCTTAAGCATGCAAACTCCGATTGCCGCTCCGAAGAAATCGGTTTTATGAAACTAAGTCCAGTATAGTGTAGACGGTGTTACCGTTTCAAGCGCTTCTACCCTGAACGCGCGCCTTCCGAGACTCCTCTGCGACCCGCCGGTATGGCCTCACTCTGTGTGAGACTGTAGTGCTGACAAAGCCCGCTTGCTAAGCTATAATAAATTCGCACAATTCAGATCAATATTGTTTTTTCGGAGGGCAAGGCCATGTACCAAGATGAATTTTCGGCAATGACCAATGCGGCAGCTGCGAAAGTCGGCTTACTGAAGAAAAACCCCCTCGGGTATTTTCTCATGTCCATGCTGGCAGGCGCTTATATCGGCTTCGGCATTCTTTTGATTTTCACGGAGAGCGGCCTTTTGGCCGGTAACCCGGCGGCCAAGATTGTGATGGGCGCTTCCTTCTGTGTCGCTCTGAGCCTCGTGATCATTGCAGGCGCGGAACTCTTTACCGGCAACACCATGGTCATGACGGCCGGCGTCCTTGAAGGCAAGATAAGCGCAGCCGAGCTCCTGAAGCTCTGGTGTGTCTGCTGGCTCGGCAATGTCGCGGGTTCCGTACTGCTTGCCCTGCTCTTCTACGCGAGCGGCCTGCAGACCGGCGCGGTCGCGGAAGCCGTTGCAAAGGGCGCCTTTGCCAAGATGTCGGCCGGTTTTGTCCCGCTTGTCTCGCGCGGTATCCTCTGCAACATTCTGGTCTGTCTTGCGGTCTGGTGCGGCTTCCGCGTCAAGAACGAGAGCGCCAAGATTCTCATGTGCTTCTGGTGTCTCTTCGCCTTCATCACGACCGGCTTTGAGCACAGCATTGCCAACATGACCCTGCTCACCTCGGCGCTTTTAGTCCCCGCAGGGCAGGCTGTGAGCCTCGGCGGCTGGATTTTTAACCTCGCGGCGGTCACCCTCGGCAACATCATCGGCGGTGCGGTCTTTGTGGCGCTGCCCTATTACATCGCTTCGAGAAAGCGCTGAACACATTTCTCTGCCAGTTGACGCAAAAATCCCCGCAGCTGCCTGCCGGTCGCTGCGGGGATTTTATTACCTGCGTTTTGTCATCTGATGTTTGTTATCTGTTGTAAATGTAGAGCGCCATCTCGCCGTTGGTCACAGCGCCGAGGTACAGCGTGCCGTCTTCCACTTGGAGAATAGTCCCGGAGCCGTGGCTCCGGTTGCGTATATAGTACACGCCGTCCTTCGTATAGACCTCTCCGTTATCACGCACAGCAACATTGCCCTCCACGCGGAAGGTCAGAGATTCCGGCACGTCGTCCGCTCTCTGTGTCTTGAGGCGGTACTGACTCTCGTCATCCGTCTGCGAAATCTCACAGACATAATGCCAGGTTCCGGCAATGGTCTCATTCCCGGCATCATCGGGCAGACTGCCGTCGATGCCGAGCCCGATAGCCGTCCGGCGTGATTGTATTGCGGAGCATCTCCCCGGACGAACTCAGGTAATACCATTTGCCGTCAATCTGCCGCCAGCCGGTCGCCATATACCCGTCCGCGTCAAAGTAGTACCAGCTCCCCTGCATCTGTTCCCATTGACCCGCGGCGTAGTGCCCGTCCGCATACTGATACCACCAGCCTCTGCCATCCCGCTGCCATCCCGCAGCGAAGGTCGGAAGCGCCATTGCAGCGCTCAGCAGCATTGCCGCCAGTACCGTAGCCGGTTTTCTCTTCATCCCGATTCTCCTCCTGTTCACAGTTCTCTTCTCGCTGTCACCAATACACAGAATGAATCTCTTGAATCGAAATCTCGTTGCCATTTTTATAATACTATATTTTCAATATCTTTACAATACCCTTGTTTTTGTTCAATGTTTCCGTCCGATTCTTCCGGGTACTGTGTTCTTTTTGAACGCATTCTAACGTTATAGGACAAAAAGAGTTGGTGAAAAGTGCTTTACCCCCTTGATATACAAGGCCTTTCTCTGCTTATATCCTTCCCTGAAACAGTATGAAAGTTCAATCCCGACACGAGAGGATGCAATCACAAGGAAATGACACCAACTCTTTTTGTCCGCTTGGCCGCATTCTAACAGCGAAAACGCCGGTGTCCTTTCCGCTCGTTCGCGACAGGCATACCTCCGCCCATACAAACAAAAAAAAATAAGCCCCGCAACGCTGATTCCTCGCGTTGCGGGAGCTTTGTTTTAGAGGTTGTTCTGCCGGTTTCGGCGCGCTTCTTTTTTTAACTTCGCCTTCAGCGTGCGCCACATCTCAAAGACCGCCGTGATGACCGAGATGCCGGCCGCAATCGCGAACGCATACTGGATTGTTCTGGAACTGTAGTAGCTCGCCGCCTCGCTGTCACCGTGCACAATCGCGCTCATCGTGTAGTAGAGACTGCTTCCCGGCACCAAGGGGATAATTCCCGAGATAAAGAAAATGGTCACCGGCGCCCGCTGCCACCGCGCCAGCAGCTCCGCATAAAGCGCGGTAAAAGCCGAGGCAAGAAAGCTCGCCGGGAATACCGCGCCGATGAGCTTCATGAGCAGCAAATACACGCCCCACTCCAATGCACCGCCGAGCGCCGCGATGAAGAGATACTTTCGCTTCAACTGAAATAAAATCGCAAAGCTCCCCGCGCCCATGAAGGCCGCCAAGAGCTGAATGACTACCGTGCGCATTTCCTCGCTCATACGCTGCTCTCTCCTATTTTCATCATGTTATGTTCAGGAGAGCATGTTGATCAGCGCCAGGCTTGCCATGAAACCGCAGGCCAGCGCAACTGTCCAGAGCAGACTCTCAAGAAGGCGCATCATACCCGCCATGGTATCGCCCGACAGGACATCGCGCACCGCATTGGTCATCGCGATGCCCGGCACAAAGAGCATGACCTCTCCGATCATAATCGCATCCATGTGGAGGAAGGGCAGCGCCCGCACGGTTCCGCCGAGCAGGCAACCCGTCAGGAAAGACCCGACAAAGTTGTCAATGACCGGTGTCGGCGTGATTTTCCCGAGGCGCTTTCGCATTGCCGAGACGATCAGCCCGAGTATACTCGCCGCAATCACATCGGATGTTGTTCCCGCGAAGAAGGCCGTAAAACTGCCGACGCCGACCACATTGCCCGCATAATAGAGAAAATCCGAGTGCGGCTCCGAGCGAATGGCATCGAGCTGTTCCTTCAGATCTTCAATGGGCAGGGGCTGCCTGCAACAGCGGCGGCTCAGCGCATTCAAATCCTCGAGCAGCGTGAAGTCGGTCGAGCCGCCGTTCCGGATGCGACGGGTCTGGGTGCGCTCCGTGCCGTCCGGAAAAATCATCGTGATGACGATGCTCGTGGTGATCACAAATACATTCATATGGGATGCGCCGTACGCCTTCCCCATGCGGGTCAAAGTATCCTCGACGCGGTTTACCTCCGCACCGCTCGCCATCAAAAGTTCCCCGATGTCCAAGAGGCGGTGCAGAAGCGCGCTGTGGCGCGCGCTGTTGTCGTCTGTCCATTGGCCTCCGTTGACGAGAGGCGACGTTGTCAGTCCCATAAAATGTTCCCAGCCTTATTGATATTTAGTAGAGGCGAAGCTTTGCCGCAACGCGGTACTCTGCCGGAAGCTGCATCTCTGCGCTTGCCTCTCCGCCGATCTCCCAGCGGGCAGCCGCCGGATTGTAATCGGAATAGACCAGCCAGAAGTTCGCCATGGTCGCGCCGAGGCTCAACTGTCTGTCCTCTTCCGTGGTCTTCTCGTCGGCGCCGTCGAGCAGGTAGAGATCGCGTCCCGCCTGCAGGTAGCGATAGGCCTGGCGGTTGTGGAAGCTCGGCGCAAGGCTCGCCGCATAGAGCGCCTTGTCCAGCACCGGGTCAAACTGATCCTCGACAAAACTTGCCTCCTGTCCGAACTTCTCCTCAAAGAAGAGTGCCTGCTCGGAAATCTTCGGGGCAATGTGACCCGCGCGCGTGTCCACCTTTACATTCGCGGGCGTGTCGATGTCCAGGCGCTTCTCCGCCCGCTCCGCTCTCGCATAGCCGACCGCGAGCAGGGCCGCCGCTTTCTTGTCACTCTCGATGCCGAGCGCGCGCTTGGTCGCCGCCTCATCGGTCAGGGTGAGCCAGCAGGCGGAAATGCCGAGCTCCGTGAGCTTCAACAGAAGTTGCTCGCTCACAAAACCTGCGTTTTCAAGCCAGCCTTCCTTTTCCTCCGAGAGCACCACGAGGTAGAGCGGCGCACGGAAGGCATTGCCGCCGTAACCTGCGATGCCCTCAAGCCCCGTGCCGATGCCGGCTGCGCAGTGCAGCTCCAGACCGATTTCCGGTAAAATGCGGGCCGTCTCTCCGAAATAACGCTCTACTTCCTGCAGTGCAGCCGCCGGAACTTCCTTCTGCTCAAACGAGCGCAGCGACTGTCTCTCTTCAATCAATGCTTCATAGTTCATAGTAAACCTCCGTTGCCTTTTACTTTCTCTCATTATACACAGATTTGCACTGCTTTGCAAAATGGCAAAACAAACTGTATTTCACTCTGTCTTTCTCAACATTTCGCCGAAAATGCAGGCTCTGCTTGATTTCACAGACAAAAGAGCCGACAATAGAATTGCTGCGTATGATGAACCGTCCATAGAAGGAGTTGTCATGAATACTACCATGTCCTATGAACACTTCATACAAGTCGCGGAGCTGAGAGCTCAGGTCATGGAAGCTGCCGCGCGCTTTGATTTTCGGGAGACACCGAAGGCTCTGCTCTTTGCGGAGCGCTGTCACGCCGGGCAGCGGCGCAAGGGACCCGCTAAGCTTCCCTACATCATCCACCCGCTGACCATGGCCTGCCACGCCCTGTCCCTGGGGCTCGCGGAAGATGAGCTGATTGCCACGGCGCTGCTCCACGACACCTGTGAGGACTGCCATTTGCTGCCGGAAGAGCTTCCGGTCAACGCAGCCGTACAGGAAGCCGTGCGCCGTCTCACCTTCTTTCCGGAACCCGGGGTGCCGCACGCGCGCGCGCGGGACAGCTACTTTGCGCGAATTCCCGGCAACCGCACTGCGGTTCTGACGAAGTTGCTGGATCGTTGCAACAATCTCTCCTACATGGCCTACGGCTTTTCGCGGGAAAAGCTGCTCGATTATATCGATGAGACCGAGCGCGCTGTGATTCCGCTGCTCAACTACGCCAAGCAGCACTTTCACCGCGACCGCGACGCGCTGTTCCTCTTAAATTATCAAATGTATTCCGTGATGAACTCGATTCGCGCTCTGCTTGAGCGGGATCTTTGAGTCATAGAATAAGTGTTATCGGCCAAAAAGAGTTGGCAGAAAACCTCGCAACGCCGGCAGAAGTCGGCACTGCGGGGTTTTTGTCTTTGGGAAACCCTGCGTAAGACCGGACAAAAAACGGGATGTGCGAAAGCACATCCCGTTCTTCTTATTTCGTTGTAATCATTTCGATACCGTGCAACAGAGTATCTTTGTCAATGGCGCCGCGCGCCTGCGCGGTCATCATGCCGTTCGCATCGATAAAGTAGGTGCAGGGAATCGAAAACACACCGTAGGTTCTCGCCGCGTCCTGTGCCGTATCGTAGAGAATCGGCAGGCTGTAGCCCTGCGCCGCGACAAAGTCCGAGGCGCTCTTCACGGTCTCTCGGTTGCCGTCGGTCAGGTTGACCATGAGGAACTGAACCTCTGTGCCGCGCTCCTTGTAGACCTCATTGAACTCCGGCATCTCCGCGCGGCAGGGGCCGCACCAGCTCGCCCAGAAGTTCAGGACAATCGGCTTACCCTTGTACTCCGAGAGCTTGTGCACCGTGCCGTCGGCCTCCTGCACCGTAAAATCCGGTGCCGCAGTCAGCGCCTCGCTGCTCTCCTCCGCGGTGCTCTCCGCGCCCGCCTTGGACGCAATGCTGTCCTGTCCCTCAGCCGCCGGACTCTCGGCAGCCGTCGTGCTCTCGGCCTCCGCCTGCAACTGGGAACCCGCCTGCTTTGCGGCGAGCTTCCGGTAAAGCGTGCCCGCGCCCACCAGAAGAACCAACAGCACCAGTGCCAGAATCCATGTTGTTTTTTTCTTCATGCAGTATTTCCTTACTATCCGTTCAGGGCGTGAGCAAAACCAACAGGCGTCCCATGGTGCCGGTCGCCATCAGGATGCCGACCAGAATCAGAAAAGACGCCGCTCACGCGGTTAATGATGCCGTAGTGCGATTTGATGATCGCAAAGCTCTCTTTCAGCCTGTCAATCAGCGCAGCGCTGAGTAAAAACGGCACGCCGAGTCCCCAGCGAATAGGCGAGTAACATGCGCACCCCCTCGCCCGCATGCCCGCTCTGCGAGGCAAGCGCGAGCGCCGAGCCGAGGAACACGCCGACGCAGGGTGTCCAGCCGATTGAGAAGATTGCACCAAAGAGCATCGAAGAAAAGAAGCCGAGCTCTGTGGTGCCGAGACTCCGCGCCCCGCCCCGGAACAGCTGAAAGCGGAGCACACCGAGAAAATTGAGTCCGAAGACAATCACGATCACACCCGAAATCAGATTGACCGCTGTCCTGTGTTGTCCGAGAAAGCCGCCGACCGTTCCCGCAAGCGCCCCCATCGCCATAAAGACGAGACTGAAGCCGAGCACAAAACCGGCCGCATTCCGAAGCGTCTTTCCGAGACTACGCTCACCGCCGCCCGCAAAATAGCTCACATAGACCGGCAGGAGCGGCAGGAGACAGGGGGAGATGAAGGTGATCATGCCCTCCAGGAATGAAATCAGATATTGCATCAGTCGAGCGCTTCGTCGAAGACGCGCTTCACAGCGGCCTTGATTTCATTGTGACCCATGCCGATATGAGCCTCGAACTTCTTCACGCCGTCCAGATAGAGGGTCGGCACCGCATAGTAATCGAATTTCTCAATGAATTCCGGCTCTCTGGTCTCTTCGACCTCCCGGATGTGAAGAGTCTTGTAAGCCGGATTTCCTCCATCAGCTCACGAATGCCCTTGTGCGCCTTCGCGCAGTACCCGCAGTCATCGCGGGTAAAGAGTAAAATTTCTTTTGCCATAACTTCCTTTCCGTCAGGCGAGCAGCGGCTTCATCGCTGCCGCCAGCTTCTCCTTTTCCTTCTTGGCCTCGTCCATGCCCTTGCCCTTCGTTGTGAAGTAAGTCTTGATCTTCGGCTCGGTGCCGGACGGACGTACAATAACCGTTTCGCCGTTCTCCAGCGCAAACAAGAGAATATTGGCGCGCGGCAGACCCGTCGTCTCCGCCTGCTCAAAATCCGTGACCTTGGTAACCGCATAGCCCGCGAGTTCCTTCGGCGGATTCTTGCGAAGCGCCTCCATGATGCCGCCCATCTTCTCCATGCCGGAGAGACCCGGGAACTCAAAGCTGTCGACCGCGTTCAGATAGTGACCGTAGGTCTCGTAAATCTCCTCGAGGCGCGCCTTAATCGAAGAGCCGATGCTCCGGTAGTAAGCCGCCATCTCACAGATCAGCATACTCGCGACGACAGCGTCCTTGTCGCGGACATAGGTGCCTGCGAGATAGCCGTAGCTCTCCTCGAAGCCGAAGATGAAGCGCTCCGCCTCATTCTCGCTCTCCAGTCTGTGAATCTGGTCGCCGATCCACTTGAAGCCCGTGAGCACGCTGCGAAGTTCCACGCCGTAGTGCTCCGCGACCTTGTCCGCGAGCTGGGTCGAAACCACCGACTTGACCGCAACCGGCCGCTCCGGCATGGTGCCGGCTTCTTTTCTGCCCGCCGCAATGTAATCGAGCAGCAATACGCCCATCTCATTGCCGCTCACGAGTTCGTACTCGCCGTCCGGTGTCCGCATCGCAATGCCGACGCGGTCCGCATCCGGATCCGTCGCGAGCATCAGATCCGCGCCGGTCTCCTTTGCGAGTGCAAGTCCCTTCTCGAGCGCCTCAAAAATCTCGGGGTTCGGATAGGGGCAGGTCGTGAAGTAGCCGTTCGGATACTCCTGTTCTTTGACTATCGTCACATCCTCGACGCCGATGTCTTTCAGGACACGCGTCACCGGCACGAGACCGGTTCCGTTCAGCGGCGAGTAGACGAGCTTTAAGCCCGCCGTCTTGCAGATGCCCGGGCGAACCTGACGGGACTCGACTGCCGCATAGAAAGCCTCCTTGCAGTCGTCGCCGACAAAACGGATCAGCCCCTTCTCAACACCCTCCGCAAAGCTCATGAACTTCGCGCCGCCGAGCACATCGGTCTTCTGAATCGCCGCATAGACGACAGCGGCATCCTCATCCGTGACCTGGCAGCCGTCCGCACCGTAGGCCTTGTAACCGTTGTACTTTGCCGGGTTGTGGGAAGCCGTGATCATGATGCCCGCGTTGCAGTTGTAGTAGCGCGTCGCAAACGAGAGCGCCGGAACCGGCATGAGCTCGTCGTAGAGGCGCACCTGAATGCCGTTTGCCGCGAGCACAGAAGCCGCGTCGCGCGCAAAATTCCAGCCTTTCAGGCGGCTGTCATAGCTGATGGCGACCGTCTGGCTGCCGCCCTTCGTCTTCACCCAGTCCGCGATGCCCTGGGTTGCCTGACGCACCACCCAGATATTCATACGGTTTGTCCCGACACCGAGTGTCCCGCGAAGTCCCGCCGTACCGAAGCTTAAGCTCGCGGCAAAGCGCTCGCGAATCGCATCCTCATCTCCCGCAATTTCCGTGAGTTCTCTCTTTAAGTCAAAATCAACCAGTTCTGCCTTGCACCAACGACTGTACTCGTCCCGATACATTCGGATACCCTGCCTTTCTCACCTTTTGCGCTGTCATTTTGAGCCGCCGTTTGAACGGCAGACTCTGTGTTAAGAATACTCGATTCCACGCACTTCTGCAAGCTGTGCCTAATTTTACGGTGGTCCTATGTGCAGGGCAGCGTATCTGCGGGTGCAAGGCTTTCTCCGGATTTTACAGGCTTCCCTTCGGCCAAGCTCTCAAAAACCGAACGCCGCCGATCGCGTTAACAATGGATGTATGGAACCGGAAAGCAATTCCGCCGCTTTTCGGGCATAAAAAAGAGCGAGGCATTTCTGCCCCGCTCTTCCAAAAAGCAAGTCTTACTTCAGGGTGACCTTTGCGCCGACTTCCTCGAGGGACTTCTTCAGAGCCTCAGCCTCTTCCTTGGAGATGCCGGTCTTCACCATCTTCGGTGCGCCGTCAACCAGCTCCTTTGCCTCCTTCAGGCCAAGGGCAGTTGCCTCACGGACAACCTTGATGACCTTAACCTTGTTTGCGCCGACCTCGGTGAGCTCGACATCAAACTCGGTCTTCTCCTCCTCAGCTGCTGCGCCGCCCGCTGCCGGACCTGCGACAACAACACCCGCTGCTGCGGAAACACCAAACTCCTCCTCGCAAGCCTTAACAAGCTCGTTCAGCTCGAGAACGGAGAGCTCCTTCAACGCGTCAATGAATTCCTGCGTGCTTAACTTTGCCATCTCTGTATCCTCCTATATCGTGGAATAAATGTTTGATAATGCTTCTGGAACCTGCGGCTTACTCCGCAGCCGGTGCAGCGTCCTTCTCTGCAATCTGCTTGATGACGCGTGCAAAGTTCGTGATCGGGCTCTGCATGCTGCCGAAGAGTCTGCCGAGCAGCTCCTCTCTCGACGGAACCGCTGCGATCGCAGCCATTCCCTTTGCGTCGTAAGCAGCGCCCTCGACGATACCGCCCTTGATCTCAAGCTTCGGTGCGGTCTTCGCAAACTTCGCGAGCACTCTGGCAGCAACCGTTGCGTCGTCCTTGCTGACTGCAAGCGCCGTCGGTCCCTCCAGATAAGCGTCGAACTTCTCGAAGTCCGTGCCCTTTGCAGCGATGCGGACCATCGTGTTCTTATAGACCTTATAGACCACGCCGGCTTCTCTCAGCTGCTTTCTGAGCTGGGTATCCTGCTCGACCGTGAGGCCGCGGTAGTCAACGACCACTGCAGAGCTTGCGCCGTCTAAGAGCGCAGCGATTTCCTTCACGACCGGCTGCTTCTGGTCGATCTTAGAATCTCTCATCTCGTTTCCTCCTTCTTCCGTACTTGCAAAACAAAAGAACCCGCCTGCCGCACGACAGACGAGTTCGTAATATTCACAGATGTGAACATCCTCCTCGGCGGACAAGAGTTCCTTACGCCATTGGCGTCCGCTGTCTTCGGCAAGAGTATTCTAGCTGTTAAAAGCTAACACGAAATCAGCTTTTTGTCAAGCTTTTAGTTTGCAATCTTCGCAGTGTTGAGCTTCACGCCCGGGCCCATGGTGCTCGTGAGCACAGCGCTCTTCATGTAAGCGCCCTTCAGGGACGACGGCTTCGCCTTGTTCAGCGCATCCAGCAGCGCCTGAAGGTTCTCTCTCAGCTGCTCCTCGGTGAAGGAAGCCTTGCCGACCGGGCAGTGGATGATGTTGGTCTTGTCCAGACGGTACTCAACCTTACCTGCTTTGATATCGGCAATTGCCTTGGTCAGATCCATCGTGACCGTGCCGGACTTCGGGTTCGGCATGAGGCCCTTCGGGCCGAGCACCTTACCGAGACGACCGACAACGCCCATCATGTCCGGGGTAGCGACGACGACATCGAAATCAAGCCAGCCCTCGTTCTGGATCTTCGGGATCAGCTCCTGGCCGCCGACAAAATCAGCGCCCGCTGCCTTAGCCTCATCCTCCTTCGGTCCCTTTGCGAAACACGAGGATGCGGACCGTCTTGCCGGTGCCGTGCGGGAGAACAACCGCGCCGCGGATCTGCTGATCTGCGTGGCGGCCGTCTGCGCCCGTGCGGACATGTAACTCGACCGTCTCATCAAACTTCGCATTGGCGGTCTTCTTGATCACGCCGACTGCATCTGCAACATCATAGTACTGGCTGCGGTCAACGAGCTTCGCTGCCTCTGTATATCTCTTTCCGTGCTTCATGGTCTCATCTCCTCCCCATTAGTCCTCGACAACAATACCCATCGAACGGGCTGTGCCGGCAATCATGCTCATAGCCGACTCAATGCTCGCTGCGTTGAGGTCGGGCATCTTCATCTCGGCGATCTTCTTCACTTCGTCCTTCGAGATGGTCGCGACTTTCTCCTTGTTCGGAACACCGGAAGCCTTCTGCAGCTTGCAAGCCTTCTTCAGAAGCACTGCTGCCGGCGGGGTCTTGGTGATGAAGCTGAAGCTTCTGTCTGCGTAAACCGTGATGACAACGGGGATGATGAGATCGCCCTTGTCAGCGGTTCTCGCGTTGAACTGCTTCGTGAACTCGACAATGTTCACGCCGTGCTGGCCAAGAGCCGGACCTACGGGTGGAGCCGGGGTCGCCTTGCCTGCCGGAATCTGCAACTTGATGTAGCCAGTAACTTTCTTTGCCATAATGGCACCTCCTTGTGGTCATGACGGGGCTTATGCCCCTTCCACGCAACCTTCCCTTGCGGGAAAATTACAACTTCTTTACCTGGGTGAACTCGAACTCCACCGGCGTCTCTCTGCCGAACATATCGATGGGCAGCGTCACGGTTCTCTTCTTCTCGTTGATTGCCGCTACCTTGCCGACCGCGTCCTTCCAGGGGCCGCTGACAACGGTGACGGTATCGCCGGGCGCAAACTCCAAAACGACCTCGCGCACCGCCGTCTGCTCTCCGCCGCCAAAGCCGAGCTTCTGCATCTCCTCCTCGGAGAGCGGCACCGGTTTGGATCCCGGTCCCACAAAGCCCGTGACACCTCGCGTGTTGCGGACAACATACCAGGTCTCATCGTTCATAATCATGCGGATTAACACATAGCCGGGGAACATCTTCCGCTCAATCGTCTTTTCGACATTGTTCCGGAGCTCCGTGACCGGCTGTGTCGGAACGGAAACCTCCAGGATCTGATCCTGTAACTTCCGGTTCTCCACAGACTTCTCGATATCAACCTTCACCTTGTTCTCGTATCCCGAATAGGTATGCACAACATACCAACTTGCTTCAGCCATGCGCTCTCCCACTTCTCACTGAAATACGCGTGTCAGCCCCAACCGGAAAGCCCAGTCGAGTACGGCAATAATCGTGCCCAGCACGAGGGAGACTGCAACGACCGCAGCGGTCTGCTTTGCCAGCACTTCCTGTGTCGGCCAGACAATCTTTCGGAATTCGGCTTTCAGGCCATCCACAAATCCCTTTTTCTCGGAATTTGTCTTCTCGTTCTCAGCCATCTTGCTTCCTTTCTCAAAGATTACTTTGTCTCTTTGTGCAATGTGTGCGTCTTGCAGAATCTGCAGTACTTCTTCACTTCCATACGATCCGGATGCGTCTTCTTATCCTTTGTCGTATTGTAGTTGCGCTGCTTGCAGTCTGTGCAGGCAAGAGTAATTCTCGTACGCATGGTCTCCACCTCCCATTTCAAATTTGCCGATTGAAGTCAAAAAAAAAAGACCTCTCATCTTCTATCGCAGAATCACTATAGCGCATCCCGGGGGTGCTGTCAAGGCGCACCCCCAAAGAAACGCGCATTTTCTCTAGTCTTCCGGCACAATGCAGAGGCAGACCGACATCACGGCTTCCGCGCCCGCCGCGCGGAGTACCCGGGTCGAGGCCTCAATCGTGCTCCCGGTTGTGAAGATGTCGTCAACCAGAATGATGCGGCGCACACCGCGCGCCGAAAGCAGACTCTCGTCCGCGCGGAAAGCTTCTGCGAGATTCCGGATTCTCGCGTCCGGCCCGAGGCTCTTCTGGGCCTCTGTCTTCTTGTGTCGCAGCAGAATGTCTGTATAGAGCGGCAACCCGAGTTCTTTTGCGACTTCCCGCGCGAGTTCCTCCGCCTGGTTAAAGCCGCGGCTTCTGCGTCTCTCCGGGTGCAAAGGCACCGGGAGCAGGCAATCCGCCCGAAAATTCTTAAGTTCCGCCGCAAACTTGAGTGCCAGCAGGCGTCCGAGCGGCGCGAGATACTCTTTTTTATGGTGATACTTAACCGCAGCCATCGTGCGGCGCATACAGTCATCGTAAAAGAGGAGTGCCAGATTCTTTTCAAAGCTCCGCTCTCTCGTCTCACAGGAATGACAGTAGCGCGCCTGTTCATCCGCAAGCGTGCGCCCGCATTTCAGGCAGCGCGGTTCCCGCACAAAATCAAGTTTCTTCACACAGAGCGGACAGATGCGCTGTCCCTTTCGGCAGGACAATTTCGCCGCAGACCGGACAGCGACGCGGAAAAATGACGGAGAGCAGCGTCTCCGCAAAGCTCTCCCCGAGGTTCTCACTCAATCTCAGCCTCCTGCCGCAACAACTCCCGCAGCCTGTCTGCCAGGCCGGTATAGCGCCCGAGCTCCTTGGTATTCGCGACCATTTCATAGAAATAAGACGGCTCCCCGATCAGAACCACGCACTTCTTTGCGCGCGTCACCGCCGTATAAATCAGATTGCGCGTCCTTAGCATCCTCGGACCGCTAAAGACCGGAATCACGACGGCCGGGTACTCGCTGCCTTGCGACTTGTGAATCGTGACCGCATAGGCGAGCTCTAACTCTTCGACATCCGCAAAGCCGTACTCGACCTCCCGCCCTTCGTCGAAGCGGACGGTCAGGGTCTCCGAGAAGCGGTTGATGTCGGAAAGAATCCCCACATCGCCGTTGTAGACGCCGCGCTGGTAATTGTTCTTGATCTGCATGAGTTTGTCGCCGACCCGGAACAGCGCGTGGGGAAATTCCCGCTCCGCTTTTCCGTGCCCCGGCGGATTTAACTTGGCCTGCAACACGGGGTTCAGTCCCGCGACGCCGAGCGCGCCGCGGCGCACCGGCGTGAGCAGCTGGATGCTCTTCGCATCCGCGCCGACATAGGCCGGCAGTTTCTCCGTGATGAGCCGGAGCATGGTCTGAATCACACCCTCCGCGCTTCCCTGCCGGATAAACAGAAAGTCCTTACTCCGCTTTCCGAGGTCTATGGGCTCCTCATCCATCATCTTATGGGCATTCACCACAATATCGGATTCCGCAGCCTGACGGTAAATCTGCGTGAGCTGCGCGACCGGCAGACAAGCGGAGGCAATCAAATCGCGGAGCACATTGCCCGCGCCGACACTGGGCAGCTGATTGCTGTCGCCGACCAGAATCAGGTGGGCGCCGACCGGCACCGCGAGGAGCAGCGCATGGAAGAGCCGTAAATCCACCATACTCATCTCATCGATGATGATGCAATCGGCCTCGAGCGGCTGCTCCTTGTTGCGGTCGAAGCGGACCGTGCTCCAGCTCTCCCGCCCGGTATCTCCCTCCTCGTCGCCGGTCGGTGCGCCCGTGACTTCGAGCAGGCGGTGTATGGTCTTTGCCTCCCGCCCGGTCGCCTCTGTCATCCGCGCCGCCGCGCGTCCGGTCGGCGCCGCGAGCAGAATCTCCGCGCCCTCCGCCTCAAAGCAGCGGATAATCGCATTGATGGTCGTCGTTTTGCCGGTGCCGGGACCGCCGGTAATTACGAGCAGGCCCGACTGCACAGCCGCGAGCACAGCGCGCCGCTGGGTCTCGTCGAGCACGAGTCCGGCCTCCTCCTCTTCGAGCAGGGCGAGCTGTTCCTCCGCGCGCGTATGCCCCGCTGTCTCCCGGATATCCAGCTCTTTTAACATCGCGGCGACATGCAGTTCCATGCGGTCATAGTTTGCGAGATACACCCGTGTTTCGTCCGCGTCGTTCGGGGCATGCCGGAGGACCAGTCGCTTTTCCATCTGCAAATCCAGCAACAGCTGCCGCAGGTTCTCCGGCTCCAGACGGAGCAGTGCCTTCAGGCGCTCCGTGAGCAGCGACGCAGGGAGATAGCAGTGTCCCTCCTGCACGGCGAGGCGCAGCACATAGAGCACCGCGCTCCGGATTCGGGTCTCCGCGTCCGCACGGACGCCCATGCGCCGCGCGATTTCATCCGCGGTCTGAAAACCCACGCCGCTCAAATCGTCCGCGATTCGATAGGGGTTCTCGCGGAGCAGGGTGTAGACCTCATCGCCGTAGCGCCGGTAAATCTTGACGGCGAGGTTCATCCGTATGCCGTAACCGGAGAGGAAAGAGCATGGCGCGGCGCAGTTCCCGCTTCTCCTCAATCTGCCCCGCAATTTCCATCGCAAGGCGCTCGCTGATGCCCTTCACCTCCGCAAGGCGCTCGGGCTCCTCTTCGAGAATGCGAAGCGTGTCGTTCTTAAACTTTTTGACGATGCGCTTCGCGAGTGCCTCGCCCACCCCTTTGACAGCGCCGGAGGACAGGTAGCGCTGCACACTCGCACTGTCCTCCGGCGTCTTGATTTCGTATGTCTCGACCGCCAGCTGTTCGCCGTAGGTCGGATGAAGCTGAAAATGACCCTCTGCGCTGATGTACTCCCCCTCCGAAATCATCGGAAAGGTTCCGACCAGCACATAGTCCTCGCCGCCGCTCTCCACGCTGAGAATCGAATAGCCATTCTCCTCGTTCCGGTACTTGATTTTCTCAACAAAGCCGCTCAGCGAGTCCATCCGGTCAATACTCCTTCTTTGCGTCTGCGCTGTCGCCGTTCTGGAACTCGATGAACTTTCCGGTTCCGATTGCAACCGCCGTGAGCGGTGCCTCGGCAATCATGGTTGTGATACCCGTCTTCTCCTGGCAGAGCTGATCGAGGCCGTAAATCAGAGAGCCGCCGCCCGTAAAGACAATGCCGCGGTCGTAGATATCGGCCGCGAGCTCCGGCGGAGTGCGCTCGAGCACATTGTGCACGGCGTCGACAATCTGCATTGCCGGCTCCTGCAGTGCTTCCAGCGTCTCATCCGAGGTCACGACGATCGTCTTCGGCAGACCGGTGACCAGGTTACGGCCGCGCACCTCCATGGTCAGCACCTCGGGACGGCGGTAGGCCGCGCCGATCTGAATCTTGATATCCTCACCGGTTCTCTCACCGATCAGGAGGTTATGCTTCTTTCGCATATAGCGGACCACCGCCTCGTCAAAGTCATCGCCCGCGACCTTAATCGAAGTCGAGACGACGGGGCCGCCGAGGGAGATGACGGCGATATCCGTGGTGCCGCCGCCGATGTCGACAATCATGTTGCCGCAGGCCTTCGAAATGTCGATGCCCGCACCGATTGCCGCCGCGACCGGCTCCTCAATGATCGAGACTTCCTTCGCGCCCGCCTGGTAGGTTGCGTCCTCGACGGCCTTTCTCTCAACCTCGGTCGCACCGGACGGAATGCAGACCGCGATGCGCGGGCGGAGCAGGGTCTTCTTGCCGACCGCCTTGTTGATAAAGTACTTGAGCATCTTCTCGGTCACGGTGTAATCCGAGATGACGCCGTGGCGCAGCGGGCGAATCGCAATGATATTGCCGGGCGTACGGCCGATCATGAGACGCGCCTCCTCGCCGATTGCGAGAATGCGGTTGGTGTCGCGGTCAATCGCGACGACGCTCGGCTCCTTTAAGACAACACCCTTTCCCTTGATATAGACCAGGATACTCGCGGTACCCAGGTCGATGCCGATGTCATTTGAACTCATTCCAAACATATTAAACATGAAACCCCTCCGGACAGTATAAAAAGAGAGCCTGCGCCCTCACAACCTCTTGACAATGTTTGGAATTCATTATATCCAAAAGTATTGCGCAATAAAAGCCTTTTCCCAAGAAAGCGCATTTAAATTGTCTTAATGACTTCGACCGGCTTTATTCAGAAACTTTATGCTTTTTTTAGAGGGGCGCCACACTTTCGACACAGATCTCAGGTATCATATCCTTGTCATCAGAAATGATGACGGAAATGCCCTGGTTTCAGTTGGCTGAGACCGCAAAGCTTTTTCATACTCATACCGGGCGGCTTACCCCCGCCCGGCCCCCCTTACCAGCTCCTGATCTGAGATCCCCCTCTTAAGATCATTTGCATATTTTGTTCCACAAAAAAAGCATCCGACTCGCAGCGGATGCTTTTTTTATTACTCCGATTCCCTGTGGCGGAAGGCAATCGCCGCCTCGTCGAGACGCTGTTTTGTGCCGTCCGCGCCGTAGTACCAGAGCTCCTTTGTATCGCCGTACCCGGTGAGCAGGACCGCACTGCCGTCCTCCTCCGCCTCGTAATCACTGACGCCGTAGAAGAGCTCCTCCCCGCTGTTGTCCGCACCGCCGTCCCACTTGACCAGAGTTCCGCCCTTGTCGTCGCCGTTCGGAAACACGTCTTTCAGATAAAAGAGCGCCTTACCCGTCTCGCTGACGCGCTGATAACTCGCAACGCGCTCGGCGAGCTGTTGTCCGTCGACCACCAGACTCGCATAGCTCTCGTTCGGGTTCTCCGCGCCCGCAAAAACATTGCCGCCCTGCGCGTTGGAAATACCGCTCACGCCGGAAAAGAGCGCCTCTTCCTTCTCAATTTCCTCCGCTGTATAAGTCCGCGCAAAGACCGTGCCGCGCTGGGGATCCTGCTCGCCCTCTCCGTCCGGCCGGAACAGCACATAGTAGAACTTGTCCTCCCCCGCATCGAGCGCGAGATCCAGGAGTCCCTGGTCAATGAGGTGCAACCCGGTGTTCAGCGCCGCGCTGTCCCGCAACAGATAAATCGAGAGAAGCCGCTCCCGCTGCCCTGCCAGGCAAGCGCTCGGTCCGCCTGCACGCGGTCTGCGTAGACTGCGCTGAGCCGCGACACATTGTGCAAAAGAATCTGATTCTTTGTCCCGTCAAAATAGCAGAGCGTCTTGCCCTCTGCCGGCGTGATCTCGCTCAGCGCTGTCTGCTGTTGCGCCGAAGCCGCGTCCGGCTCTTCCGCTGCGGCTTCGCTCTCCCGGCGCGCCAGCTCTTCGCCGCGCTCCTTCACATCCGAAACCGCCTTTTTCTGCTGCTGTTCTTCCGGAACACTGTGCTCGTCCCGCAGATAATAGGCGTGCCCTGTCTTCCGGATAAAGATGCTCTGATCCACATCGACACTCACAACCTGCACAGGGTGCAGATCCGCGCTGTAGCAGAGCGAGCCTCCCGCATCGCTGCAGTAAAGCTGCCGTAAATCCGCACTTGCGAAGTTAATCTGCTGCATGCCGGAGGCCAGCTTTACGGCCGCACCGCGCTGTTCGCCGCTCTCCGTGAGGCGGAGGGCGTATAAATTTCCGTCGCCGGTCAGGTAGACCGCCGACTGTCTGTCCGCACTCACCCGGAAATCAAGCACCAGAGCCGCAAGTACCTCTCCCTGCCAGCTCTTCTCCGTCCGGCGATACAGGCTGAGCGCCCCTGTCTTATCCTCTCCGAGCAGTGTGCCGCCCGCCGTCGGCTCGTATTTGACAATATCCGCCGCTACGGTCTCGACCGCACCGCCGAACTTCCGCGCGCAGAGTTCCCCCGAGAAAAAGCCGTAGCTTGTGTCCTCCCGGTAATTCCGGCAGAAATAGACTTGTTCCCGCGTCTCGTCAAACCGCACATCCTGGGTCGGATCGTGGCGGCCCAGAAAACGCTGCACCGCATTGGTCTCCCCTGCGCTGTCAAAACCCGCGATTTCCTGCGGGTTTTCTCCCGGAAAGCAGGCGTAGAGTCCGCTCCGGTTGTACCAGATCAGCGGATCCGCCGCATGGCCTGCCTGTGTGGTCCGCTCTGCCTTCCCGCAGCCCCAAAGGGCTGTCGCCGTCAGGCAGAGGCCGAGCACCGCTGCCGCCAGCTTTCGCACTCTCATTTCACCGCTCCCCCGTTCTCTTTTTTCTGCGCTTCCAGCCACGCCGCCGCATAGGCGGAGAGATATGTCTTGTCGTTTCGCGCCGGATCTTCGAGCACTGCATGGAGCAGCGCGCGCAGACAAGCGCCGAGCGCCGGTCCCTTCGGAATGCCGAGCGCGAGAAGCTCCGCTCCGCCGAGCGCAAGGCCGCGAATTTCCAGGCAGTCCCCCCGCTCCGCAATTTCCTGCCGCAGCGCGCGAAGCTTTGCAATCCGCTCTGTCCGCTGTTCAACGCCCCCCTGTAGACTCCTCACTGCCGTAGCCCGCCTCTTTGAGGAGAAGCAGCTCGGTGAAGGCGTCGTGCCCGATGTCCGAGAGGCAATACCGGACTTCCGTCTCACTCTCCGGCAACGGCTTGTGTACGGCAGTCAGCAATAATACCGCCCGGTCTCTCGTCGCGCGGTCGCTCTTTAACTCGGTGAGCAACTTCCCGAGTGCCTCCGGTGTGATCCGCTCACCGGCCGCCGCAAAGCGCAGCGCCTTGCAGCGCGGCAGTCTTGCCGCCCGGCTGTCGAGATGCACGCCCGGGAAATGCGCCGCCATCTCGGGTGCCAGCCCGGCCACATACAGAAGTTCCAGTTTTTCCGGGTGGTTCGAGAGCAGCAGTTTCGTGAGTTCCGCGAGAATCCGCTCCTTGCTGACCCGCGCCAAATTGGGCGAAAGCTCCGTGAGAGCTTTGAAAGTCTCGGCCTCTATTTCAAAATTCAACTGCGCCGCAAAACGCACCGCGCGGAGCATGCGGAGCGCATCCTCCCGAAAGCGCGCATACGGATCCCCGACGCAGCGAATACAGCCACGCGCGAGGTCTTCCTGTCCGCCGAAGAGATCCACAAGTTCTCCGCGCTCGGAGACCGCCATCGCGTTGATGGTGAAGTCCCGGCGCTTTAAATCCTCCGCGAGCGAGGGCGTAAAGCAGATGCTGTCCGGGTGCCGCCCGTCCGAGTAGCTGCCGTCAATGCGGTAGGTCGTGACCTCATAGCCCTCTCCGCCGAGCAGCACCGTCACCGTGCCGTGCTGAAGCCCCGTGTCAACCGTGCGCGGAAACAAGGCCTTGACCTCCTCCGGTCTCGCATCGGTCGTGAGATCCCAGTCGTCCGGCTCTTTTCCCAGAATGCTGTCCCGCACACAGCCGCCGACCGCATAGGCCTGAAAGCCGGCCGTCTCCAATTTGTTCAAGATGTCTCTCACCGTCTCCGGCAAGCGCATGCGCATCACACTCCTCTCCGCAACGCCAAAAAGAGAGCTGTCGCGTTTGCCGCGGCAGCTCTCTGCGTTTTAGTATGCAACACCCCAGTAAACCATCTTCTTCGCAGGTTTTCCGCAGCAGACACAGCGGTCCGCGAGCTTTTCCTGGGCGAACGGAATGCAGCGGCTGGTTGCCCCCGTCTCCTCTTTGATTTTGTCCTCACACGCCTGGTCGCCGCACCACATCGCGCGGACAAAGCCCGGGCGGTTCTTAACGGTCTCCGCAAACTCTTCCATCGTGGTCACATCATAGGTGTGCGTGTCGCGATGCTGCTTGGCTCTCTCGAACATGGCCTTCTGGATGGTCTCGAGCATCTCCGAAACCGTTGCCGCAATGCCTTGGAGCGCTGCCTCGGATTTCTCGCCGTTATCGCGGCGCACCAGCACGCAGCTGCCTGCCTCGATGTCCTTCGGTCCGAGTTCAATGCGAAGCGGCACGCCGCGCATCTCGCACTCGGCGAACTTAAAGCCGGGGCGGCGGTCCGTGTCGTCTACATTGACGCGAACACCTGCCGCTCTGAGCTCTGCCGCGAGCGCCGTAGCGCGCTCCAGAACGCCTTCCTTGTGCATCGCGACCGGGACTATCGTGACCTGCACCGGCGCAATGTGCGGCGGCATCTTGAGGCCGGAGTCATCGCCGTGCACCATGATGATTGCGCCGATCATACGGGTTGTCATGCCCCAAGGAAGTCTGGTGCATGTACTTCAGACTGTTGTCCTTGTCCTGGAACTGCATGCCGAAGGCGCGCGCAAACCCGTCGCCGAAGTTGTGGCTCGTGCCGCTCTGCAGCGCCTTGCCGTCGTGCATCAGAGACTCGATTGTATAGGTTGCGACCGCACCGGCAAACTTCTCCTTGTCGGTCTTCTGACCGCGCACCACCGGAATCGCGAGCTCCTGCTCGCAGAAATCCGCGTAGAGATTCAGCATCTGTTCGGTTCTCGCCTGTGCCTCCTCTTCGGTCGCGTGCACGGTGTGTCCCTCCTGCCAGAGGAACTCACGGGAGCGGAGGAAAGGACGGGTCGTCTTCTCCCAGCGCACCACCGAACACCACTGGTTCAGCACCTGCGGCAGATCGCGATAAGAGTGCACATGCTTCGCATAGTAATCGCAGAACAGCGTCTCCGAGGTCGGGCGCACGCAGAGGCGCTCCTGCAGGGGCTCAAGGCCGCCCTGCGTGACCCAGGCGACTTCCGGCGCGAAACCCTCGACATGATCTTTCTCCTTGTCGAGAAGACTCTCGGGAATAAAAAGCGGCATGTAGCAATTCTTTACGCCTGTCGCCTTGAAGCGCTGATCCAGAAGGCTCTGGATGCGCTCCCAGATTGCATATCCGGCGGGCTGAATGACCATACAACCTTTGACGCTCGTATAGTCGCAGAGCTCTGCCTTCCGCACAATGTCGGTATACCACTGTGCGAAATCCTGTTCCATCGAAGTAATCTCTTTGACCGCTTTTTTCTCCTCTGCCATACTTCCCTCTCTCCCTTAGTTCCGTTCCTGCGCGGCTCTGTGCTTGGTGAGTGCGCGGTGAATGCGCTCGCTGGGCTGCAGGAGCTCACTCACGGACGTATCGTGATTCAGACTGTCAATCAAAAGTGCAATGTATTTGCTCATCTCGACGCTCACATAGTAGGGGCGACTCAAGAGCTCCGGGCTCTGATAGACCAGGTTGGTCGTGAAAATCTTATCAATCATGCCCTCTTCATAGTAGCGGTCAAAGCGCGCGAGGCCGTTCGTAAAGAGACCGAAGGTCGCACAGACAAAGACCTTCCGCGCGCCGCGGCGCTTCAACTCTCGCGCGACTTCCTGCACGGTCTCGCCGGAGGAAATCATGTCGTCCACGACAATCACATCCTTGCCGGTGACATCCGCCCCGAGGAACTCGTGCGCAAGAACCGGGTTTCTGCCGCCGACCAGACGCGTGTAATCGCGGCGCTTATAGAACATGCCGACATCGAGGCCCATCATGTTCGCAAAGTAAATCGCTCTGCCCATGCCGCCCGCATCCGGGCTGATAATCATCATGTGCTCGGAATCTACCTTGAGTTCCGGCTCCGTCTGGAGGAGCGCCTTGATGAACTGGTAGATGGGCTGCACGGTCTCAAAGCCCTTCAGCGGAATCGCATTCTGCACGCGCGGCTCATGCGCGTCGAAGGTCAGAATATTGTCGACACCCATGTTGACGAGCTCGTGCAGGGCGAGCGAGCAGTCGAGCGACTCTCTGCCGTCCCGGTGCGACACGCGGCTCTCGTAGAGGAAAGGCATAATCACGTTGATGCGGCGCGCCTTGCCCGCCGCCGCCGAGATGACGCGCTTCAGATCCGCAAAGTGGTCGTCCGGCGACATGTGATTGGTCATGCCGCAGAGCGAATAGGTCAGGCTGTGGTTGCAGACATCCACCATGAGGAAGAGATCCTTGCCGCGCACCGACTGTAAGAGCGTTCCCTTGCCCTCACCCGTGCCGAAGCGGTTAATCTGGCTCTGCACAATGAAGGAGTCTTTCTCGTAGCCCATGAACGCAAGCGTGTCCTTGTGCTCGCTCTGCCGCGCGTTCCGCCAGCGCACCAGATAGGCATCGACCTTTTTCCCGAGCTCCTCGCAGCTCTTCAAGGGCACCAGCCCAAGCGGTCCCACCGGAATGGTCTCAATCTCTTTGTCTTCGTTCGACATCTGTTCTGCTCCTTTTTCTTCGATGATTCGGAAAACTATTGCTTGCGCTTCTGTGCGCGGATATCGCTTCCATAGAAGGGAAGTATATCATATTCGCCCAAAATGCGCGATGTGCTTCTCTCGGTATATTGCGCTTTTAATTGCTTCGGGTCCAGATTGGTGGAAATCAGCGTGCCGCGCTTTGTGATGAGACGCTCGTTTAAGAGCGTGAAAAACGCCGAGGCCGTAAAGGCATTGCCGAACTCTGTCCCGAGGTCGTCTATGATCAGAAAATCGCAGCCGTAAATGTACTCGCGGAATTCTCTCTCCTCCCGCGCCCTGATTTTTTCCTCGTCGCTCTCCGCCCGCTGCCGCCACTGGGTTGCGGCGAGCAGGGAGAACAGCTCCTCCGCGCTGAGGTAGACGACGGTCTTGCCGCGCGACAAGAGCTCCCCGGCGATGCAGTGCGAGAGAAAGGTCTTGCCGAGCCCGGGCTTGCCGGTGAACAGCAGATTGCCCTTTCGCTTGTCGAAATTTCTGAGATAGGCCTTGCACTGTGCGAGTACCAGCTGCTCCATGTAGGCGCGCTCGCTCATGTTGAGCCCGGGAACCTTTCGCTCGTCGCTGTAGTAGTCGAGCGAGAAATGTTTGAAATTCTCCTCGCGTATGCTCGCCGCAAGTCTTCCCTGGCGGCTGAGCCGCGCAATCATCTTCTGCCGGAAGCAGCGGCATTTTTCGCCGTCCGCAAATCCGGTGTCTTTGCAGTGCTCGCAGTGATAGGGCGGCGCAAGGAAATCGTCCGGATACCCCGCCGTGCAAAGAAGCGCACTCTTTTTCTTTTCCAGTTCCTCGAGTTCCGCCTTCAGGCCCGTCAGCGCCGCCTTGTCTCCGCCGACGGCTGCGCGGTAGCGCGCCATCGCGCGGTCGGCAATTTCCTGCTCGAGCGCACGGTAGCCGGGCAGCACGCGGTTCAGCTCTGCCTTCCGCGCCCGCAGCAGCTGTTGCCTCGCAGCCTGCAGTGCCTCGTATTCGCGCAAAATGGCATTGTACTCTGTATTGCTGAGTGCCACGCCCTACCTCCTCTCAGGACTCCTGCTCGAGCTTACGCTTGAGCTGCTGCAGCACGAGGTCGTTCGGATCTTCCTCCCGCTCCTCGAAATTGTGAAAGCGTGTCCCGTTCTTTTTGGCGCCGCTCTCCGCGCCCTTCTTTCTGCCGGTCTCCTCCCGCTTCTTGTCCTCTTCCGCGATGTCCTGCATGCTGTGCACGCCCGCGCGATGCCATCTGGTCAGAATGCCGTCGGCATAGGGAAAGCTCGGCTTATTGACATGGCGAAGAGTCCGGCTGCAGGCCTCTACGACCAGTTCCTCGGAGAACGCATACTCGCGGTACCACTTCTCGATAAACTTCTGTTCCTCGACGCCGGGACCGCGGTCACGGATGCCGAAGGCCTTTAAGACCGCATAGACCTCTTTGGTATAGCTCTGGCCGCGCTGCTCTGCCTCCTCCGGCGTCCGGATGCCTCTCTCGTACCAGTCGAGCGCAACTTTTTCGAAATAGCGGAGCGAACTCTTTTTCTTTTCCGCGCAGTACTCGCCGAGTTTAATCAGCAAATCCGCCGACATGCCGAGCGTCCCGTAGAGATAGGCTACGGTCTCGGTGTCCGTCTGCGAAAAGGTTCTGCCGAGATAGCGCTGCAGCGCATAACTTAAACCCGCAAATTCGCTGTCATCCTGCAGGCGCCGGAAATCCACGCCGGATTTGTCCGGCAGTTTGGCCGGCGGCAAAACGGGTTCCGTCGGCTCCGGCTCCGGGCTCTCGGGCAGCGGTTCCGGCTCCGGCGGCGTTTCGGGCAGCTCATATCCGCTCTCTGTCTCCCGGAGTCCGTCCTGTCCGATATCGCCCGCGATCAGTCCTTCCCGCTGCCAGCGGAGCAGCGCGCGCTTCACATCGCCCTCCGTGAGTTCTAAGCTGTCCGCAATCCGGGCGTCCGTGACCTCCTCGCCCCGATGGCGCAGGAGATAGAGATAAACCTTGACATATGCGCCGTTTACCGATGGCATATAGCGGTCGATAAATTCGTTGGAGACGACCGTCACGCCGGGCGCGGCGTCGCCCTGAAAAATAATTTTCATCTCATCCTCCTTTTCTCACTGCTCATCTTAACATAAAGTATCCCCGAGAACTTCACATCTTTTTCCACAATTTATCCACAAGGCTGTGGAAAAGCCGGTGTGCAGTTTCGCACACCGGCTTATTTCGCGCCTTTTCAAGTCTTATTTTTTCACATCGGCTGTTTTTGCCCGCTCTAAAAGTTCTTCGCCGACCCGGAAAATATCGCCGGCGCCCATCGTGAGCACAAGGTCTCCGGGCTCTGTCACTTTGTCGAGATAATCTTCGATTTCACCGAAGCTGCCGAAATACCGCGCCTTGCCGGGCTGGTCCGCATTGATCGCCTCTGCGACATCGCGCGAGCTGATGCCGAGGGTATCGGTCTCCCGCGCCGCATAAATATCGGCGAGCAGCACATGATCCGCGCCCTCGAGCGCCTTGCCGAAGTCCGGCAGAAGTGCCTTGGTTCTCGTATAGGTGTGCGGCTGAAAAACACACCAGAGCGCCTTGTGCGGATAATTTTTTGCTGCCTTTAAAGTCGCCGCGATTTCCTGCGGGTGATGCGCATAGTCGTCCACGATGACCGCGCCCCGGTACTCGCCCTTTTTCTCAAAGCGTCGCTCCGTGCCGCGGTAAGCCTCGAGCCCCTCGCGCACAGTCTCCGCCGGAATGCCGAGCAGGCGGCAGGCCGCCAGGGCCGCGAGCGCATTGTAGACATTGTGCTCGCCCGGCACGCAAAGCTGAATGCGCGGCAAAGCCTTCCCGTGCTCCGTCGGCGTAAAGGCCGCGTTGCCGCGTTCGTCAAAGCGGATATCCGTCGGATAATAGTCCGCCGTTTCGGTTCCCACCGTCACGACCTTGCCCTTGAAATCCCCGACAATTTCCCGGTAATCCCGGATTCGATTGTCAATGACGAGACTGCCGTTCTCCGGCATGCGCCGCACAAAGCGCCGGAACGAATGGCGAATATCGTCGATATCCTTGAAAAAGTCGAGGTGATCCGCCTCGATGTTCAGAATAACTTCAAGCGTCGGGAAAAAGGACAGAAAGCTGTTCGTATATTCGCAGGCCTCGAGCAGAAAGGTATCGCTGCCGCCGACCCGAATATTGCCGCCGATCGCATCCAGATTGCCGCCGAGCGAAATGGTCGGATCCTTTTTTGCCGCGAGCAGAATGAGAGACAGCATCGAGGTTGTCGTGGTCTTTCCGTGCGTGCCGCTGACCGCGATACTCTCCCCGTAGCAGCGCATCAGCTGCCCGAGGAGTTCCGCACGGCTCAGCATCGGAATGCCCTGCCGCTTTGCCTCCCGAAACTCCGGATTATCCGGGTGAATGGCCGCCGTATAAATCACATAGTCAACCGGACTGCTGAGGTTCTCCGCCCGCTGTCCGATATAAATCCGTATGCCCCGCGTTTTCAGATGCTCTGTGAACTCGCTCTCCTTCGCGTCGCTGCCGCTCACCGAGAATCCCTCTTTCCGAAGAATTTCCGCGAGACCGCTCATGCTGACGCCGCCGATGCCCATAAAATAGACGCGGCAGGGCTTTTTGAAATCAATACTGACTGTATCCATTCTGTCTCTCCTCAACCAATCCGATTCGTCAAGCTCACTCAGCCTATGCTGCCCTCCGGAAAGAGCTTGCTGCCGTAGCGAAGCAGCGCGAGGCGGAGCATATTTCCCAAAATTCCGACTGCAATGATTTCGCCGACACCGACCGTCAACACAAAGAACGGCAGGAAGCCCTCAATCCCATAGCCGTAGCGCAGCACGAAGGGAATAATCAGCGCGTTGCAGAGAATGGGCGGCAGGGCCGCGAGATAGCCTTTGTCGCGGAGCCGGTAAGTGCCGTAGGCCCCGAGCAGCGTCGCAAGACTTCCGAAAATCACATCGAGCGCCGCTGCGCCGGACAGGAAGTTTGCGAGGAAGCAGCCCACAAAGAGCCCGGGCACGGCTGCGACCGTAAAAACGGGCAAGATGCAGAGCGCCTCCGAGACGCGAAACTGTACGGCGCCGAAGCTGATGGGCTTCGTGACATAAGTCAGCGCGGCGTAGACTGCGGCGAGCAGCGCGGCATTCACCAGCGCCCGCGTGTTGCCAAGGGATGTTTCTCTCATTTTTTGTTTCCTCCATAGTTTTGTTTTAGGTGAGGATGGTCTCGAACTCACCGGTGCAATATTATAGCACGGATTTTCATCCTTTTCGCGCTTCACCGGAAAACTGTAAGAGATCTTCGTCTTTCAGCGCGGCCGCCAAGAGTTCCGGCAGTCGTTCCGGTGCGCAGGCAAAGCAGGGAATGCCGAGCGAAGCGATATGCTTTGCGTTGTGTTCGTCGTAATAGGGGGCACCGCCGTCCGCAATCGCGAGCAGCACAATCACGCGGACGCCCGCCTCCTTCATCGCTGCAATGCGGCGCATCAGCGCGGCGCGGTTGCCGCCCTCCATGAGGTCGGTAATCAAAAAGAAGAGAGTCTTCTTCGGTTCCTCAATCAATGTCTCGCAGTACTTGACCGAGTTGTTGATGTCGGTGCCGCCGCCGAGCTGAAAGCCGAAGAGCAGCTCGACCGGATCCTCGATCTTATCGCTCAGGTCGACAACCTCCGTCGTAAAGGCGACCACATGGGTCTTCACGGCGCGGAGCGAGGCGAGGATGCTACTCATGACCGAGGCGTAGAGCACCGACTCTCCCATCGAGCCGCTCTGGTCGATGTCGAGGATAATGTGATACTTTGCGGCGTTATTCTGTTGCTTCGCAAAGAAGTAGTACTTCTCGGGGAGAATGCGCTTTTTCGACGCATCGTAGTTTTTGAGCCCGTGGCGTATGGTCTTTTTAAAATCAAGTCCCGTCGCCGAGGGAATCGGTGTGTGCTCTGTCCGCTTGCAGGCGGCCACGACCGCGCGGCGCACATCTTCCGCGAGACGGCGCTGAATCTCCTCGACAATGCGCTGAATAAAGCGGCGCGCGCTCTCCCGGCTCTGCTTCGGCACCTGATCCTTTAAGAGGAGCAGCATGCTGCCGAGGTCCACACTCGGCTCGGCGGCGTCGAGAAGCTCCGGCTCAAACAGAAGCTCTTTCATGCCGCAGCGCTCCACGGCATCGCCTTCCACGAGTTTTACGAGTTCCGGCGGAAAGAGGGTCCGAAGATCGCCGAGCCAGCGGCTGATGACGGCAGAACCCCTGCCGCTGCCGCCGCCGGGCTGCGTATCGCCGTAGGAGAAGTAGGCGTCGGCATTGTAAATCGCCTCGAGTGCGGCGTCCATCTGTCTGTCTTCTTCGGACAGATAGGGCGCACTGTCCTTTCCGTAGGCGCTCCATTTCGCCTCACTCTCTCTGCCGAGCAGCAGCCTCCACTTCCGGATGCGCGCTTCGTTTTCGTCCATGTCCTGTCTCCCTAGAAATCGTCAAAATCAAAGGATTCGAGCGCCTGACTCTCCTCCCGACTCAGTTCCGCATTCAGCACTTCGCTGACCTGCTCCTTTTGTAAGCCCCAGAATTCCGCCAGATTCTCCGCGACCATATCCTTTTCGCCCGCCGTGTAAGTCGCGAAGGCGCGGCGCAGAAATACCATGGCGCGCTGCCAGCAGTCCTCGGGAATCGCATCGATGTAGCGGCTCAGGCTCTCCCAGACCACGCGCCGCACAATGAGAGCATAGTGATTGCGGAGCGAAAGTCCCTCAAACCAGAGCGCGCCGAGTTCCGCCCGAAGCCCGACCGACATGCGGCGGCTGATTTCCTGCGAGAGTTCTTCCTCGCCGAGGTCGCCGAGATCGAGGCGTATTGCCGTCGCAAGCCCCGAGAGCTTGGCGTTTAAATCGTCCCGGCGCGAAAGTTCCCGAATGGCCTGCTCCCACTTTTCGCTCGGCAGCCCCTTCTCGACACTGAAAATACGCTGGATCTCCTCGATGCTCTTTGCGAGCTGTCCCGCCGCTTCGTCGTCGCAGAAGCAGGCGTCCGTGAGGGTAAGACCGGCGCGGAGCAAAAGGCGCTCCAAAATGGGGCGGAGCACCGAGACATCCGACTGCCGCACATCCCCGAACTGCAACATGCGCGATAGAATTTTGGCTGTCCGCGCAATCTCCTCGATGCTAATCTCATCGATACTCGCGCTGTCAAGACGACTGACCGCCGCTTGCAAAAGCTCCGGCATGCCACAGAGAAAGGCGCTCTCTAAGAGCTCCGTGATCTCCGCAATCTGTTCCGTTGCCGTGAGTTTCTCCTGCAAATCAAAGCTCACGGCGTGCGCGATCGTGTCGCCTTTTAAGACGGCCTCGGCGAGCTGCATCTCCGCCTCCGGCGTCCTGCTTAAAACCCAGTTTTCCTCCCAGCTCGCATCCTGCTGCCTGCTGCCTTGCAAAGCGGCAAAACCGATGCCGAGAAGGCGCAGGCGCTGCAAAAAGAAGGAGCGGCGCAGCTGTAAAAAAGCGCTCTTCTCGCTCTTTGCGCGGCGATTTTCGCGGAGATCCAGGCGGAGTTTTTCCGCAACCGGGCCGAAATTCAGCTTTAAGTCCGCGCACTGATCCGCAAAATCCCGCTGAATCGAGGTGAGCAGACCGCTCATCGGCACATGGCCGATTTTCGTGCCGATGTCCGTGAGCGCGAGTCCCTCGGCAATCTCGCCGAAACTCCCGTGCCCCAGGCAGGTCACGGCGGCATCCTTCAGTTCTTCGTGCGTCGGATATACGCCCTCTCGCAGCCTTGTGAGGCTCTCGGCGAGTAAGGTCGCCTCCAGCACTTCCGCCGAAGAGACCAGGCCGCCCCGCTCCCGGATGTGTACGGCCAGGGCGGACAGATAGCGCGCGGCGTGGCTCTCGGGTTTCCCTGCCGCAAGCGCTTCCCAGAGCAGCTCATAATAGGCAGGCGCTAGGTTCCCGGCCGCATAGCCCGAGCGACTCGAAAGGCGCCGGTACGAGTAGGGCATCAGTGTGAGCTCAGCCTTGCACTGCGGCAGCTTTTGAAGCGCTGCATCGTCGAGCACCTCCCCCGCGGAAAGTGCCGGTGTGTGAAAGGCACCGGTCAGAACGACCAGGCGGTCCGCCGGAATCCCCGCTGCGATTTTTTCCGCAATCACGCGGCGCATATAGGCCTCCCGAACCGCATTGTGCGCCTGTTCAAAACGCTCACCGGGCATGGCGGCCCGCACTTCTTCGCCGAAAATCCGGGAGCGCTCGAGGTAGTCTTCGAGCGTCGGACTCTGCTCGAGATAGCGCTCCCAGAAGCCCTCCATGTCGTCGGGTTCCGCGGCGCTCTCTGTCTCTTTTTCCGCTGCCTCGTCCCGTTTCCGGTCGAGATAGCGCTCCACGGCCCCCTGCAGACCCAGCATATAGGAAGAAGGCAGATCGCAAAAGGCGACCGGAATCCCGAGTTCCCGCGCGGCGAGCAGCGCCCGGTACTCGGGAGAATAGACCGCAAACGGGTAGAGGACACTCCGCACCGGCGCCTCCGTCGTATAGGCCATCACGGCAAACGGCGGCTTCAGCGCCGGATCCGCAAGTCGGTCAATGAGGCTTTCAAAGTCCGCAGGCGCCTCAATCAGAACGCAGGCGGGCCGCCTCTCCCGGAGCAGTTCCCGGATAAAGCGGGCGCCGGCCGGCGAGTGGTGGCGTATGCCGACAAAGACCGGCGCTCTTTCCCCGCTCTCCATGCCGCCCCTCTCTTCGCTCACAGCGAGCGGCAGGCGTCATAGAGCTTGCCCACTCGCTGCCGCGCCGCTTCATGATGTGCTCGAGATACTCTTCCCAGATTTTCCGATCCTTCTCCTCGTCTTTGACAATCGCACCCTGCAGCGCTGCCGCGAGGTCACTGTCTTGCACTTCGCCGGTGCCGAAGCTTCCGGCCAGTGCCATGCTGTTCACGAGGAGTGAAATCGCCTCCGCGGTCGAGAGTACATTTTGCGTTGTCTTGACTTTCTGGGCGCCGTCGATGGTCTGCCCCGCGCGAAGCTCGCGGAATACCGTACAGACCTTGCGAACGGCGGCCTCCGCCGGCAAAACCGCCGGCAGGCGAAGTTCCGCCGAGAGCTGACGCAGACGCGTCTCCACAATTTCGACCTCCGCCTCGAGGTTTTTCGGGCTCGGCAGAATCACCATATTAAAACGGCGCTTCAGCGCGGCGGACATTTCGTTCACGCCCTTGTCACGCGTATTCGCGGTTGCAATCAGCGAGAAGCCGCGCAGGGCGGCCTGTTCACGGTTCAATTCCGGAATCGAAATCCGCTTCTCCGAGAGCAGGGAAATGAGGGCGTCCTGCACCTCCGGTGCGCAGCGGGAAATTTCCTCAAAGCGCGCAATCTTACCCTCTTCCATCGCGCGGAAAATGGGCGTCTTTACGAGCGCCCGCTCACTCGGGCCCTCGGCAATCAAGAGCGCGTAGTTCCAGGAGTAGCGAATCTGCTCCTCGGTTGTACCGGCCGTGCCCTGCACGACACGCCCCGAATCCCCGTTGATGGCCGCGGTCAGATGCTCCGAGAGCCAGGACTTTGCGGTGCCGGGTTCGCCGATTAAGAGGAGCGAGCGGTCCGTGAGCAGCGTTGCGACCGCAATCTCGACAAGGCGGCGGTCGCCGATATACTTCGGGACTGATGACCTTGTCCCCTGCCTTGCCGCCGAGAATATAGGTGAGCACCGAGCGCGGCGACATGTTCCAGCCCTCGGGGACTTCGTTCTGTTCCGCCGCCTTAAGTGCGGCAATCTCATCCGCAAACAGGCTCTCGGCCGCGCGGCGCTGTACTTCCTTCTGTTCCATCCTGTCTCCTTTTCTCATCGTCACAGTTCTTCGGGATCCGTGCCGTCTTTGAGCGCCTGAATCTCTGCATACAGCTTGGGAACCGCATCGCCGTAACTCTTCTGTCGTTTACTCACCCCCTGATAAATCCGTTCGAGCAGCGCAAGCCGTTTTCCCCTTCGACAGATTCAGTAAAAGCAGCTTCTGGTTCAGCTCATTCAGATCATAGGTATAAAAAGTGCGCTCCCTCCAGATTTTAATACCGCCGTCAAAGACTTCACTGAAATCTGTCCAGCCGTAGTCCTTGAGACGCTGTAAATCCTCAGCTTCTGCGATACGGTGGTGGAGGTTATGATACTCCCAGGCGCTCCAGAGCTCCTTTGCGTGCGGAATGTCCTCGCGATACAGCGCACGGAGTCCCTTTTCGTACTCACTGTAGCGCTTCTGTTGCAACAAAAGCGGATACCAGCGCGGGTCCATATGTTCCCAGCCGTATGCGGGACGGAAGCAGAAACTCTCCGTCGCCTCAAAAATGCCGTCCTGCCTCTCCTGCCTCTCCTGATTTTCCGTCTGCGAGCCGAGCGCCGTCTTCACTTTACCAAGGATCCCCTGCCTCTCCGCAAACAGCCCCGAGAACATTTCATAGACCTCTGCCGGCGTCTTTTCTTCCAGGGCGAGCAAAAAGTCAAGTTTGGTCTGTTCCCGCGGCGGCAGACTCGGGAGCAGGGTATGAAGCGCCGCGCGGAAGTCCGCACTGAGCGGTGTCTTCCAGAGTCTCGAATTGAGATAGATGCGGCGCACATGCGACACAATCGCGACCTGTCCGCGTGAGCTGCCGAAGAAGTGCCGGGCTCTCCATGTCGATTGCCGCATACCAGAGTTCCTTCATCTTTTCCAGATAGGTCCGGTTTTCTCTCTCCTTCTCGGCATCCGGATACATCTTCTCCATCTCTGCCGCGACGAGATCCGCCGCGTACGGGAAGGGGCAGTGCGCAATCGCATCGAGATAGCGCGCGGGGTTTTTGAGGAAATTCTCTCTGACCACTTCCTCGGCCTCCGGATATTTCGCGAGCGCCGCAATCACCGCGACATGCGCCTTGTTTTTTTCGGTCTTCTCGAGAGACAGGAGGGTTCCGTAAAATTCCGGATGCTTGCCGAGCGCCGCAATCGCTGTCTCCTTCAGCTCTCCCTGCGATCTCGCAATGACATCCGTATAAAAGGACTCGCTCTCCCCGCCGCTCAGCGCATCGATCAGCGTAAAGTAGCGGCACTGCAATCTTTCTTTCTGCTCCGGTGCAAAGGCGTGCCGAAGCAGCGACAACATGTTCTGCGGTCGCTCTTCCCGGATCCAAGTCTCGACCGCATCCGCAAACTCCGCATAGCGGTCGCCGAGAGCCCTTAGGAAGAGCGGCCGAAGTCTCAGATCCTCGAGATAGGGGCGCTTACTCTCTCTTGCTGCCTTCAGCACTTCCATGCGCCCTTTTCCGCTCTCGGTCAGGGCGAGGCGCAGACTCTCGAGGCTTCGGTAGCTCTCCTGCCGGTAATAGAGCTCCGGAAATCGCCTCCTTTTGCACGGCTTCCGCCGCAGGGACTTCATCCACGCTTCCCGCTGCTTTGCTCTGCGTGAGCAGAACCGCATCGAGCAGCGCCAGTAAGTCCAGAATCTGCGCACCTCTTTCCTCCGCGGGCAAAAGAAGCTGTTCTCCGCGGCGCGCGAGTTCTTCTAAGACCTTCGCCTCGCTGCGGTGATTCCCGAGTTCCGCGAGGGCGCGCGAAAAGCGGGGATCCTCCGCAATGCGCTCGCTCCCCGTGAGGGCACACTGAAAGAGACTCTCTCTCATCGAAGTCAAAATTTCCGCATTCATGTGTTTCCCTCCCCGCTCAGAGCATGAGGCGGATGATGCCCCGCCCGGTCACCAGACTCTGCGGCAAAAAGCAGAGTTCCCGCCGCACTTCATCCGCAAAGAAGAGCCCGAAGACTGCGCTCTTCCCGGTATCAAATTGCGAGAGCAATCGAAGCGCTGCCTCGCTGCCGTTTGCATCCGTAATCCGAAGCAGACTGCCCGCTACATCTCTTACGTAGACTGCGTCCTCGTTTTACCGCCACATCCGAAAGCTGCAAAAGCGCCGGCACCCTGTCCTCCGCGAGCACCGACTGGAGCGCCTTGGCCGCCTGTTTTGCCGCCTGCGCGATGGGCGCCGCAAAACCGATGATGCGCGCAAAATCCGCCGCTTCCGGCTGCTCCGCCGTCGCGTCCTCGAGGCGTATGCGCGCTGCCTCCCCCGGGAAGGCCGGGTAGTAGGGGGAAGCGCTCCGCGCGGAGTCTCCGGTCGGAACTATCCTTCTCCGCAATGTAGTTCTTTGCGCTGAGCGGTCTAAAGTTCATCTCGCGGTAAAGGGTCCCGTCCGAAAGGGAAATCCAATGTCCGAGGTCCAGAAACTCTCGCTTTGCCTCGTCGTAGCGCACTTCGAAGGCAAGCTGAAGCAGCGCTGTCTCGGCGAGCGTTAAACCGAGTGCCTCCAGTTCCTCTTTTTTCCGCACGCCGCCGAGCGCATCGTAGAGCGGATTTGCGTCGGGCTCGCCGGCCTTCGCTTCCAGCCTCTCCGTTAAGTAGGCGCTGCCGCGGCGCACTAGGGTGCGAAGCTTTTCGAGTTCCCGCACGGCGCCCCTTAAAAGGCGTTCTTTTTTCGCCTGCTCCCGCGCAGCCCCCGCTTCGCTAAGCAGAAAGGTGAATCGCTTAAAGAGCTGCTGCGGCCCGGAGAGGTAGCTGTCGCCGAGTCGCTTCACGAGGAGCGCGTCCTCTTCCTTCGTATTCGTGAGGCCCGAGAGCAGACCGAGCTTCATGCGCCGCGAAAGCGCCTCGTCAAGGAGCGCAAGGCCCTCGAGCTGTTTTTCCGTCTTCTTTCGGAAAGGCAGTCTGTCCGCTCGCGCTCTTTTTCTTTGTCTGCGGCTTTCCCTCGGCAGGCTCGGCCTTCTCTTCGCTCTTCTTCTCGTCCCGCTTTTTGAGCTTTTCCTGCTTCTTCACAATGTCTTCGGGAATCTCTGTCTCGGCGAAGTCCTTGCCCGCGGCAATCTCGAACAGAAGGGCAATCCCGTGCTTGCAGGGAAACTGGCGACTCGGGCAGCTGCAGCGTATCACAGGCGCCTTGCCCTCTTCAAAGCAGGCGGAAACCTGATAGAGGCTCTTTCCGGACCCCTTGCATTTGCCTGCGTAGTAACTCTCGTCCTTCGAACAAACCCGCTCCGTAAAGGCACCGCTGTCCGAAATTTTCTTTCCGTTTCGAAAAGCGCTGTCATTAGGAGCAAGCGGACGTATATCCTGTTCGCTGAGTGTTCTCATGTCTCTCCTCCTGCGCGATGGTCATTGGCTATCTTTTTATTATCCCAAAAAAAGACAGCCACGGCAACCTGCCGCAGCTGTCTTCCGATGCTCATCCCTTCTTCCGGACGGAGTAGCCGTATGTGCCGAGCAGCGCGCCGAGCGCATAGTACTCCCCGTGGGAATATGCGACCAGCTTTGCCTTTTCGAGACAGAACTTCCCCTTCTCGTCCATCAGGCTCTTGTCCACATCGACCGCGAGCACTTCCGCGAGAAAGAGGTCGTGGGTGCCGAGAGGAATGCGCTCTGTCACGCGGCACTCGAGATTCACGGGGCTCTCCTTGACGAGCGGCGCCTTGATTTTAGACGCCTTCTCCTCGGTCAGTCCGAGCAGCTCCCACTTATTGCAGTCGCGCCCCGAGCGCACGCCCGCCTCATCGGCCTTTCGGACCAGCGCCTCCGTGGTCAGGTTGATTGCGAACTCGCCGCTCTCCGCAATCAGCTGATGCGAAAAGCGCTCCGGACGCACCGAGATGGAAACCATTGCCGGGTCAGAGCACACGGTCCCCGCCCACGCGACGGTGATCAGATTGCTTCTTCCGTCGTTGCCGCGGCAGCTCACCATGACTGCCGGCACCGGATACAGCATGTTTCCGCCGCGCCACACTTCCTTTGCCATCGTTTCTCCTCTTTCTTCTCCGCTGTTTTTTCGGTTCCGGCGGCGCGGGCAAACTCAGCGCCCTCGCCGATTGCCCGCGCAATGGCCTCGACCACTTTCCGCGTGCTGAGTCCGTTCTCATCAATCACGAGATCGGCATACTTCTCATAGAGCACCGTGCGCTCCCGGTAGAGATCCCGGAGTGTCTGTCCCTCTTTGATGCTGACGCCGCGCGCGGTCAGATCTCCGAGCCGCCGCTGAATCGCGGGGTAGGAGAGCTTCAGATAAATGACTTTTCCGAGCGCCTTCAGTCTGGCCATTGCCTTCTCGCCGTATATCACCGAGCCGCCCGGCGCAATCACCGCATTTTCCGTCTCGAGCGCCGCGAGGGTCTCATCTTCCAGCGCGCGAAACCCGTCGTCCCCGCGCTCGGCAATCAGGTCCTTTAAGAGCTTCCCGCTCTGCTCCTGAATCAGAAGGTCGCCGTCTATAAAACGGCGACCTGTCTTCTTTGCAAGCACAACGCCGACGGAACTCTTGCCGGAAGCCGGCATCCCGATCAGCGTGAGGCAATTCTTAGTCATAGAGCTTCTCCGGATACCGGCCGCTCTCAATCAGCGCGCGAATGGCTGCGACGACGGTCGGCTTATCCTCCTGATAGGTCACACCGAACCACTTGTCGTGGGTCGGCAGCACCTTCACGCTGCCCTCGCCCGAGCGAATGCAGCTGTCCACGATGGTCGGCAGAAGATATTCACTCTTCAGCTCCGTGCCGTGCGCCTCTAAAAAGGTCGGGAAGCCCTCGGCGAGGACATCGAGAAACCGCGGCGGCAGGCCCCACATGTTCATCGAGACATACTGCTCGGGCGTCAGGGAGACCGGATTGCCCGCGCCGTCCTTGGCCTGCAGGCCCTCCTCCGTCATGCGGATCTCAAAGGTCTCACGGACACTCTTCAGCATATGGTTCTCATCGACTTCGCAGACGCCGCGCGTCACCGTGCCGTTGTCCGAGAGCGTGTTCTTCAGAATGAAGCCCGCCATGCACATGTCGAGCTTTTCGCCCGTCAAATCCATCTCCTCGGTCATGTACTTGTGGACCGCGCGGAAGCCCTCCGGGCCCGTAGTAATCGTCCGCGTTGATGACCACAAACGGCTCATTGACCTTGCCGCGCACCGATAGCAGTGCCTGCCCGGTGCCCCAGGGCTTCTTTCTGCCCTCCGGCACGGAGAAGCCCGCCGGCAGATCGTCGATCTCCTGGAACGCATAGTCGGTCTCGATGACCTTTGCAATGCGGTCGCCGATGATGCTCTTAAAGTCCTGCTCGAGGTCCTTGCGGATGATGAACACAACCTTGTCAAAGCCCGCGCGCTTCGCATCATAGATCGCATAGTCCATGATAATCTCGCCGTTCGGCCCCATCGGCGTGAGCTGCTTGATGCCGCCGCCGAAGCGGGAGCCGATGCCTGCCGCGAGCACCACCAGTGTCGTTTTCATATGCATTTCCTCCTGTGATCGCCTGCTTTCCGTTCAAAGCGTGCGCAATATACTTCCATGATACGCGATTTTACGATATTTCGCGACTCTTTTCTTAAAAGGAACTAATCGCGTCATCGCTGTGATCCTCGGCAATCGAGCGGATTTCGACCTCATAGCCGCCCTGCGGCAGGCTGACCTGCACGCGGTCGCCGACCTTATGTCCGAGCAGCGCCTTGCCGAGCGGCGACTCGATCGAAATGCGCCCCTTCGTCGTCTCGCTGCGAATCGAAGTCACGACCTTGTAGCTCTCACTCTCGTCCTCATCGACAAAATAGACTTCCACCATCTTGTTGAGCCCGACTTCATCGGCCGCGGCGCGGTCCTCAATGATGGTCGCAGACTTCAGCATGCGCTCCAGATAGCCGATGCGGCTCTCATTCCGGTTCTTTTCCCGCTTTGCGGCGTAATACTCAAAGTTTTCGGAGAGATCGCCCTGTGCCCTCGCCTCCTTGACTGCCTGAATCAGTTCGGGGCGCAGCACGAGCTTGCGGTGCTCAATCTCCTCTTCTATCTTTTTGACATCTGCCTTTGTCAGCTTTTCTCCCATTGCTTCCTCCCCGGGCAAACAGCCCGTTGCACAGGAAAAGGGAAGTCTTCCCTGCCGTTCGGAAGACTTCCCCGCACGTTCCGGTGCCGTCTTATTTTGTAAAGTACTGCGTAACGCCGTCCGCAAGCCCCTCGGCGAGCTTTCGGAGTGTCGCCTCGCTGTGATCCGAGACTTTGTCGCCGAGCTCAATGTCCACGCTCGGCACCGTCGAATACGAGGTCTGCGTGAGATCCACATCCATCGAGCCGCCGCCGAAAATCTTGACGCCTTTGCCGCGGAGACCGCCGATCAGCGCCTCGCCGAAGGCCTCGCTCTTTTGCCAGGTCGAGGAGACCGGATCCATCTTCTTGAGACCGTCCGGCACGCTCATGAAATACGCGCCCTTATCGGAAGAGGTGCTGTCCCAGTGAACCGCAATGTGGCAGGCCGCATAGTTGTTTGCGAGCACGGTGCGGGCAATGTTGTCGAGCTGCACATCGCTGCCCTCGCGTATCATGAGGACGCTGAAGCCCCGATTTAAGAGCACATCGCGGAGAATCTGTGCCTCCTGCAGCGTGACCCGGCTCTCCGGCGTGCCGTCTTTAAACGTCATGCCCGAGGAGACCGCCATGGACTCCACCGCCCCGCGCTGGTTCGTGCCGCCCGTGACCTTCGGGCTGCCGTCCGGGTGCGAGAGCGTCTTGACGCGCTCGCCGCCGCTCGTGCCGTGCCCCGCATTCACGCAGACCACCTTATCGCCGTACTTGCCCTTGGTATTCTTATAGAGCTTTGCCGTTCCCGTCTTAATCTTCGAGGACGAGGCAAAGCGCAGGTTGTCGCTGAGCGTAATGTCACTGACCGTGACCCCTTCCGGGACAGAGACCGGCGTACTCGCCGCCGTTGCCGTGCTCGCCGCCGCGCTGTTTCCGCTGCTCAAATAACGGCTCGCGACATAGTAATTCTTACCGCCGAGCGAAATACGCGCCCACTCTCCGGACAGGCCGTTCACCTGTACCGCCGTGCCGCGAGAAAGACTCTGCGCCTTGCCCGCTGTCGCCGAGGGTTCGGTTCTCACATTTAAACTGCTCGCATTGACATACATGACTTGATTGACTGTCTGAAACGAAGCTGCCCATGCGCCGAAGGCCATGGCTGCGCTGAGCGCCGCCGCGGCCGCCGCCGTCAAATATCCCTTTTTCATTTTTTCTCCTCTCGCTTGCGCTTCTCCCCGGCGCTTTGCGTTTCTATGCTTTGCATCTATCTTAAGGTCCCGTTGCGCTTGTCGCAAGCGACAATACTCTTAAGAAAAAGAGACGGCTTTCGCCGTCTCTCTTATTTTGTCGAACAAATTTCACTGCAACACGACGGTTTCGGTCGCCGGGAGCTCCTTGGTCGAAGCCTTAAACTCTCCCTTTGCCGCCGCGCCGCTCTCGCTGAACGCGCCGTAGATCTGCTCAAACTGACCCTCCGGGGCCTGCGCAATGTACATACCGCCCTTTGCGTACTGGCGAAGCACCGCCTTCATCGCCTCCGGCTGAATAGCCACACAGCCCGCGGTGCTCGGCTTGCCGTTGCTCGTGCAGTGCAAAAGAGCGCCGAGCCCGTACCCGGGCTGGCGGTTGTCCTTGTTAAAGCCCGTGTTCAGCGCATAGGCGTAGATGTTCTTGGCCCAGTCCTCCCAGAGCTTTTCGCCCTTCTGCTCGGCCGCCTTGTCCGCGCTCTCGAGGCGATTGGTGCGGTCGGACCAGTACTGGCGCTTTGCCTCCGCCTGAATGTGCGTGTAATCGGACGGGAAGCCCTCCTCGGCCGCGTTCCGCCCGAAAGGCGTATCGGTCTTCCAGAGTCCGATCGGGGTGGTGCCGTCGCCGCTGTGCCGCGTCGCCGACATGCCGCCGTAGCCGTAGACACCCGCCGACTGGATTTTTGCCTGCCACTGTCCCGCCTCATCTTTGACAAAGACTGTGACGCGCGCCTTGTTCCAGCGCGACTCGTCGCTCACCTTGGTCTCGCGGTAGGTGTCCTTTCCGCCCTTGACCGCAAAGCCCTCGACGACAATCAGGGACTTCGCATCCGCCGGGAGTGTGAACCGGGACACATCATAGCTCAGCGCCGTCACATCAATCTTCTTCCGATCGGAAGTCGCCGCGGTGCTATCCGCTGCCGCTGCGGTCGTCGCCGCGCTGTCCTTCGGCTTTGCCGGCGCCAGGAGTGCCTGTGTCGCGCTGCCGTTTTTCTGCGCGGCTTTGCTGCCGCCCTGATTCAGCGCGGGCACGGTGCTCTCCTGCGCAGTCTTCGCCTTGCTCGCCTCCGTGGCTTTTGCTGCACTGTTCTGCAAAGCCGCCGTCGTTTCCTGCGGCTTTGCCTCTGCCTTGATTTCGTTCTTTTCTGTCTTTGCCTCGCGCGGCGCATAGACTTCATCGATCGGCTTTTCCACCCGACCGCGCCGCGCCGCGGTATCGCTCTCGGTCTGCTTGACCTCTCCGGCCTTCACGATTTTTCCGATTGCCGCATAACTCGTCGCATTGCCGAGCAAAACACTGCCACAGAGCAGTGCTGCCGCTGCCGTTGCCTGCAAGTGTCTCAGTTTCATGATGGTTTACTCCTTTCGCAATTCGGTCTGCCTGCCGCGCCCTGCTTACCTGCGCCTCGTGGCCAGCCAGTAAATCAGGACTAGATCCAGAACCGCTATGATTGCCCGCGGCAGGATAGCCGGAATGTCGTTTGCAATCCGGGCGCTGACACAGAGCACCGCGAGACCGAACAGAGCCGGTAACTGCTGCCGAAATCGCCTGTCCCGCGCGGCACTGCGCTTCTCCGTCTCTTCCTCGCCCGGCAGTTTCGGCCACTCCGGTAATTTCGGTTCTTCTTTTCCCAAACTTCTCACCTCCGCGACCTTGCTTCTATAAAAAATCCCCGCAACCCGTCGTCAAGGGAGTGACGGCAGGTTGCGGGGGAGGCGAGAGCGATAGACGGGACTCGAACCCGCGGTCTCGACCTTGGCAAGGTCGCGCGTTACCAACTACGCCACTATCGCATCTGTCCGTATCTCGGACATTCAGAGTATAGCATAGTCTCCCACGCACGGCAAGCCTTTTTTACGACGGTGCCGTGCCGAGATAGATTCCCGCCGAATTTTGGGTCACATAGACCAGAATCATACCGTCCTCGAGGGCATAGCGGACATGCCCCACATTGTAGCCGTTTTCATAGGTCAGCATGACGCGCTTTACCCCCTGCGGAATCGAATCCGCCAGTTTCCAGTAGGGGAGGCGGAGCAATTTTTCCTCGGTGCCGGTGTAGACAAAAATCAGTGCCTGCTCCCGTCCGTAGACTCTGCCGTAACAGACCAGATCCTGCTCCATTAAGAGCGGAATCAGAGACCCGCGGCGGAGCGCCGCCGAATTGCGGTGCAGCTTACTTAAGTAGCGGTGATATTCGAGGAGCTCCAGATTCTCGTGCCCCCAGGGATAACTCCGACGGCTGTCCGGGTCCGTAAAGCCGCAGACACCGACTTCATCGCCGTAGTACATGGTCGGCGCACCGGGCCAGGTAAAGAGCATCAGTGCCGCCTGCCGCATCACGGAGAGCTGCACGCCCTCTTCCGCCGCCGCCGAACCGAGCTCCGCGAGTCTTCCGACCCTGCCGTTGGTCCGCGTCAGAAAAGCGCGAGTGATCGTGATTCGAGAGCTGGTTCATCGCCGTGTGGAGCGAGGGCTCCGGCAGTTTTGCCATTGCAAGGCTCATCTTGTCCCAGAAGTGCGCGCCGTTGCCGCGAAGCCCTGTATCCCTGCTGTCCGAGTGCTTCTCCATGCCGGTCAGAAACCAGCTGACCGGCTCCATAAAGCCGTCGTAATTCATCACGGAGTCCCACTCCCTGCCGTTTAGCCAGGACGCCGGGCTCCCGTAGTGCTCCGCCAGAATCAGTGCATCCTCCCGCACGGCCTTGACGCGGTTGCGGAAGCGCTGCCAGAAACTGTGATTATAGTCCGGCGAGTGTCCGAGATCGGCGGCGACATCGAGGCGCCAGCCGTCCACCTGATAGGGCGGCTTTAACCACTTTTCGCCGACCTCCAAAATCTGTTCCGCGAGTTCGGGGCTCGCCTCGTAGTTTAACTTGGGCAGGGTGTCATTGTCCCACCAGCCGTCATAGCTCTTGTTATCAGGCCAGGCCTCCGGGCGCTTGTCGGCAAAGACAAAATACTTGCGATACGGGCTGTCGGGTGTCAGATACGCGCCCGGCGCATAGCCGCCCTCGCGCGCATAAATTTTCTCGCGGTCCAGCCACTTATGGAAGGAGCCGCAGTGGTTAAAGACGCCGTCCAGGAGAATGCGAAAGCCGAAGCGATGTGCCTCTTCCGTAAATGCCGCGAAAAAACGATCGGACGCCTCGAGATTCTTCGGGTCCGCGCTCCGCTTCTGGTAGCGCGTCGCATTGAGGTTGTCGCCCGCCTCCGCCGGGAGCAGTTCTCCGCCGTCTTCCGCAATGACGGTGAGATGCGGGTCTATGTGCTCGTAATCCTGGGTATCGTACTTGTGATTCGAGGGCGAGACAAAGAGCGGATTGAAATAGATCACTTCGACGCCGAGGTCTTTTAAATACGCGAACTTTTCGCGCACGCCCGAGAGATCGCCCCCGTAAAAATAGCCGACATCGAAGGCCGAGGGTTTTTCATCCCAGTTCTCGATGTGCTGCACCCGGGAGGCCGATGTAGAGATACTCGTCCGTATCCACATCGTTTGCGGAATTGCCGTCCCGGAAGCGATCCACAAAAATCTGGTACATCACGGCGCCCTTGGCCCAGTCCGGCGTCCGGAAACCCGGAATGTGCTGGAAACAGAGTTCGGGGCGCGCTGTCTTGCTCACGCCGCGTCTGTCGTAGTAGAGCTTTTCTCCGCTCTCTCTGTCCTCAATCAAAAAGAGCCATGATACCGTACTCTCTGTCACAAAGGTACAGGCATATTCGCGAAAGCGGCTGCCGCCGCTGACCGGCGAGAGCGAAACCGCCTCTTCCCTCTCCTGCAACAGCAGGCTCACGCGAAGCTTGTCGGCGAGTGCCGCGCGAAACCGCACCCGCAGTGTACAGCAGGCCCCCTGCATCCACTCCGTGACGTAATGTTCATTGGTGTCGCTGAAAAATGCGTTTCTATCCATGCCCTATGCCAACTTCCTTCTGTTTTTCCGAGCAGTCGCGCGGCGCATATTCCAAGCTGTCCCGATGCAATGTCCCCTGTTGTCGCTTGCTTCGCGGTAACACTCGTCTGTGATGCGTTTTTCTTTCCTGTCACGAAAGAGCTCTGATCTCCTCGCTGTCTTCTGCTTTGCCCTGTAACACCTCTCTGCGGGAATAGCCCTGCTTTTTGTTCCCGGACTGCCTCGGTCCGGCGAACGGTACTGCGCTTATGCTTTGTCGTCTTCGAACTCGACGACGCCGATGTACGGATAATTCCGGTATTTCTGATCGTAGTCGAGGCCGTAGCCGACCACGAAGCGATCCGGAATCGTGAAGCAGACATAGTCCACCGTGACCTGCTTCTTCACGCGGCGCTCCGGCTTGTCGAGCAGGGTGCAGAGGTGAATGTCCTTCGGTCCCTCTTTTCCAGCACCTCGATGAGGTAGGCGAGCGTGCGGCCGGTGTCGATGATGTCCTCGACAATCAGGACGTGCTTGTTCTCGAGCGACTCGTCGAGATCCTTGACAATCCGCACCACGCCGCTCGACTCCGTGCCGTTGTAGCTCGAGACCGACATAAAGTCAAACGAGACCGGCATTGTGAGCCGCTTCGCGAGTTCGCACATGAACATCGCGCCGCCCTTCAGAATGCAGATGAGGTGCAGCGGCGTGTCACCGTAATCGCGGTTAATCTGATCCGCGACCTCCTGAATTCTTTGGTTGACCTCTTCCTCCCGAAACATTATCTTCACATGTTCTCTCATGTTTCTTCCCCTTCGTATCGCAATTCCAAGATTGTTGTTGTCGTCTCGTCCACCTGATACAGAGCACTCCGCCGTAGGCCGATTGCCCAGATAATCTCCCCGTCCGCCGTGAGCAGCGGGAGCCGTTCCCGCAATTCCACCGGCACATTCTTCTCTGTCATGAGCGCGCGGAGGCTCTTGTGCCCGCCGCCCCGCAGCGCAAGTTTATCGCCCGGGCGGCGCGTCCTGATTTCATAGTCAGCCGGCATCTTTGTCCCGGTCAAACCACTGGAGGAAGCGCCCGCCGGGAATCGCTTTCCCCCTGCACATACGGAAAGATTCGGGCGTGAAGCCGCTTTTGCACAGCCGCTTCCGAAAAGACAGGCATCTCTACCCAGTTTCTTCCGGTCGAAACAGGACAAGACGCTCGCCCCGCCGCTCCGCAAAAAGCCCCTGCGGGAGCGAGAGACGCTTTGCCCCGCGCCTTGCCGATAAGCGCCTGCAGCGCTTCCGTGTGCCGCGCGGTGAAGTTCTGCCGGCTTCCCCCGGCTGCCTCAAGGAGTTGCCAGAGGAGATAGCTTCGAACAATCGACGGCTCCCGGTTTAACAGCGCGCAGTCACAGCTCGCGCCGCCCTTTTCCCGATGGATGAGTCTGTCCGCCTTTTCGCGCGACAGCGCCTCGAAATAGGCGTCGGCCTCGCGAAAATACTGTCCCGCGCGGGCCAGGTGGGACACTGCCTCTGGGTTGATTTCCGCGCAAAGGCGCGGCAGAATCTCTCTCCGCAGGCGGTTTCTCGCAAAGAGGGCCGTCGCATTGCTCTCGTCCTCCACATGCGGCTGGTGAAGCCGCGCGAGATAGGCCTCTATCTCCCGCCTGGAGACCGCGAGCAGCGGGCGCACAATGCGCCCCCGTCTCGCAGGAATCCCGGCAGCGCCTTTCAAGCCGCTCCCGCGGGCCAGCTGTAAGAGCACGGTCTCCGCCGCATCCTCTTCCGTATGCGCGGTCGCAATCTTGACCGGGCGCCCGAGATCTTTGCCCCAGCGCTCTGCCGTCTCTTCGAGCGCCGCATAGCGGAGTTCCCGCCCAACATCCTCGAGCGACCGGCGCGCGGACACGGCCGCGCTGTGCACATCGACCTCCGCCAGAAAAAACGGAATCTCTTTTTCCGCGCAGAGCGCCTCGACAAAAGCGGCATCCCGCGCTGCCGCGCCGCCCCGGAGCCCGTGGTTTACATGGAGCACCGCGAGCTTCAGGTGCAGCGCCTTACGGAGCGCCGCGAGACAACAGAGCAATGCCGTCGAGTCGGCGCCGCCGCTCACCGCGAGCAGCAGGGCATCGCCTTCTTCGATTACGCCGCTTTGCCGCACCGCCGCTTCCGGACTGTCCCACACATGTTTTCTCCCCACTGTCTGCCTCAGTGCTCTACTTTAAAGATGACTTCGCCGCGGTCCACGAGTCCCAACTTCTCCTTTGCCACTTTCACGACATACTCTTTGGTGTCGACGACGGCGCTGTCCTTTTTTAGGGAATCGTTTCGCTCGACCTCACTCTGATACTTAGCCTCCAGTTCCTTGGTCTGTTTTTCGATTTTTTCCGCCCTCTCCATGTTTTTCTGACAGCGCTGCAATACCAGCACCGCGAGCAGCATCAGCGGCAGAACATAGAGCGCCGCAAAAAAGCGGGCTCTGAAACTTTTCTTTTTCCGGGCTTTCTTTTGATTCCGAACCATACCACTGCCCCCTCTCGTCGCATATAACCCCGATTTTTATTTTACTCCAGACAGGGCATTTTTTCAATTTATGCAAAAAAATGCGCCGCCCTGACTGCAGGCGACGCTGTTTTTCTTTGAATCTCCGGAATCACAGATAGCGAAACAATTCCTTTGCTTCTTCTTTTTTGGTGGTCTCCGCAAGGTCTAAGACCTCCGCCTTGACCGTGCGCTGCCCGAAAAGCAATTCGAGGACATCTCCCTTTTTGACTTCATAGGAAGCCTTGACCGCTTTGCCGTTCACCAGCACTCGCCCTGCGTCACACGCCTCGTTCGCGACCGTGCGCCGCTTAATCAGGCGGGAGACTTTCAGAAACTTGTCTATTCTCATCTCAGGCGTTGACAGCGTCCTTCAGAGCCTTGCCGGCCTTGAACTTCGGGGTCTTTGCAGCGGCAATCTTCATGCTCTCGCCCGTTCTCGGATTTCTGCCCTCGCGCGCAGGTCTCTCGGAAATCTCGAAGGTTCCGAAGCCGACAAGCTGGATCTTCTCTCCCTTGACGAGCTCCTGCTCGACAGTCTCCGTGAATGCCTTCAGTGCCGCCTCGGCATCCTTCTTGGAAATCTCTGCCTTCTCTGCGATCGCAGCTACCAACTCGGTCTTATTCATCCTTGAATCCTCCTGTGTTATGGTTCCTTTTTACTCTTTACCTTTATAGCGGGGCTCTTCCCCGTTGTCAATATCCAAGGTCGTTTTTTCAGGCAAAAGCGCCTCAAAACGCTGAAAAAGCGCCAGTGTTTCCCGCAGCATCGCATCCTCCGCGCGCCGCGTGCTCTGCTTGGTCAGCAGAAATTCGACCGGTCTCGCCGGGCGCACCGAGAGGTGACCGGCGTAGTCGGCGAGCAGGGCAGGCAGCTTTTCCGTGTCGAGCACCGCGGTCTCCGCCATCGTGATGCGGGCGCTCTCGCGCTTCACCTTGACTTCGGATGCCCGCACCTTTTCCGCCGCCGCGCGAATCCGGGCAATCAGCAGGAGATTTGTGACTTCGATCGGCATGTCGCCGAAGCGGTCAATCAGCTCATCCTGCATCTCCCGCTCGTCCTCCTCGTTTTGAATCAGCGCGATTCTCTGGTAGAGGTCAAGCTTCTGCTCTTCGCTCTTCACATAGCTGTCCGGAATATAGGCGCTCGCCTCGGCTTCGACCGTCGCGCGCACGGTCTCCTCCTCTTCCGCTGCCTCTTGACCGGTCAGACGGCGCACCGCCTGATTCAGGAGTTTGCAGTAGAGATCATAGCCGACCGCCTGCATGTGCCCGTGCTGCTCGGCGCCGAGCACATTGCCCGCGCCGCGAATCTCTAAATCCCGCATGGCAATTCGTATGCCGCTGCCGAGCTCGGTGAACTCGCGAATCGCGCGGAGCCGCTTCTCGGCCTCTTCGCGGAGCAGCTTGCCCCGCTGGTAGAGCAGAAAGGCATAGCCGATGCGCGAGGATCTGCCGACGCGCCCCCTGAGCTGGTAGAGCTGGGACAGCCCGAAGCGGTCCGCCTGCTCAATGATGATGGTGTTGACATTCGGAATGTCGAGGCCGGTCTCGATGATCGTCGTCGTGACGAGTACATCGATTTCGCCGTTCATGAAGTCCAGCATGATGCGCTCCAGTTCGCGCTCCTGCATTTTCCCGTGCGCATAGGCGACCTCCGCGTCCGGGAGCTCCGCCGCCAATTGCGCCGCGATTTCCGGCAGACGGCTGATCTTTATTGCAGACATAGTAGACCTGGCCGCCCCGGTTCAGCTCGCGCTGCACGGCCTCCCGCACGATCGCCGGGCTCTGTTCCATCACATAGGTCTGCACCGGTTGTCTGTCCTGCGGCGGCTCGGAGAGAACCGAGAGCTCGCGTATGCCCGCGAGACTCATGTGCAGTGTCCGCGGAATCGGCGTCGCCGAGAGCGTCAGCACATTGACGTCCTTCCGGAGCTGCTTCACTTTCTCCTTGTGCGCGACGCCGAAGCGCTGCTCCTCGTCGATGATGAGAAGCCCGAGCTTATGGGGTTTGATGTCCTTCGAGAGCACGCGGTGGGTGCCGATCAGGATGTCAACCGTTCCGCGCGAAAAATCCGCGAGCGTCTTCTTCTGCTCGGCGGCGCTCCGGAAGCGGCACAGGAGGTCGATTCGCACCGGAAAGTCTTTTAAGCGCTGCGAAAAGTTGTTGTAGTGCTGCTGGGCAAGTATCGTGGTCGGCACGAGGAAGATGACCTGGTACCCCTCCTGCACGACCTTGAAGGCCGCGCGAAGCGCAATCTCGGTCTTGCCGTAGCCGACGTCGCCGCAGACCAGGCGATCCATGATTTTTCCCTCCTCGAGGTCCTCCTTCACATCGGCAATCGCCTGCAGCTGGTCTCCGGTCTCCGCATAGGGGAAGAGTTCCTCAAACTCGGTCTGCCACACCGTGTCCGGGGCCGTAGCGGTGTCCCTTCTCCTTGAGCCGCGCGGCGTAAAGGGTCACCAGTTCCTTTGCGATTTCACGCACGGCGCGCTTCACGCGCGTCTTGGTTCTGCTCCACTCCGGGCTGCCGAGGCGGTTTAGCTTCGGCACGACGGCCTCCGCCGACGCGTATTTCTGAATCGCGTCGAGGCGGGTCGCCGGGACATAGAAGTTGTCGCCGTCCTTATACTCGATTTTGATATAGTCCCGCGCGACCCCGTCGGTCTCTATCTTCTCGACGCCGCGGTAGATGCCGAGGCCGTTCTCCTCGTGTACCACATAGTCCCCGACCGAAAGTTCCGAGAGCGCGGAAATCCGGCTGCCCGCCTGCTCTGTCTTCCGCTTCCGCGGCTTCTTCTCCTTCCGCCGCCCGAAGAGATCGCTCTCCGCGAGGAGCGCGAAGCGGAGCAGCGGATACTCAAAGCCCCGGTGCAGCTTTCCCTGCAGCAGCAAAATGCTGCCGGGCTCTGCGGCGGGCAACTCGTCTGCATCCTCGTCCGGACAATACGCCGATAGCTCATAGCTCCTTAAGCTCTCGGCAAGTCGCCGTGCCCTGGTTCTCGAGGGCGTCATCAGAATGACGGCCCAGCGCTCTCTCCGGTAGCGCCGCAAGTCTTCCAGCAGCAAGTCGAAATTGCCGGGGAAGCTCGCCACGCTCTTTGCGGCAATCGAGAACTCGCTGCGGATTTTAAAGTCCGGCAGACGCGTGTCCAGTCCCGCGAGACAAACCGTCCGGCTGCTCTGCAAGTCCGCAAAGAGCAGGTCCGCCGTCACAATCGCCTCCGCCGCCTGCTGCGTCTCTGCCTTGCCTTCCGCACTCTCGAGATATTCCCGCTCCACTTCGCGCGCTCTCTCGCGGAGGCGCGCCGGTTCGTCCAGAATCAGCAGACTGTTGTCCCCCGAAAAATAGCGCAAAAAGGAGTCGCTGCCGCCGAGCAGTTCCTCCTGTGCCGGGTAAATCCGGATTTCTTCCGCGGGCTCCGTGGAGCGCTGTGTCTCCGCATCGAAGTAGCGCATGGAGTCGATTTCATCGTCCCAGAGCTCGATTCGCACCGGCGCGTCTCCGGTGACCGGAAACACATCCAGAATGCCGCCGCGCACCGAAAACTGACCGCGCCCGTCGACCTCGGCCGTCCGCTCATAGCCGAGCGCCGCGAGTTCCTTGGCAGTCTCGCCGAGCTGAAGCCGGTCGCTCGCCGCAATCCGGAGGCAGCGGCGCAAAAAGCGCTCCGGCGCCTCCAGTTTGTCCATCAGACCGTCGATTGTCGTCACGACAAACCCGCTCCCGCTCTCCGCAATGCGGCGGCGGATGTCGATTCGGAGCGCGGAGAGCTCGTTGCTGCGCACATCCGCCGCGAAAAAGAGCAGATCCTTCGCGGGATAGAGGAGCGCGTCGGCGCCGAAGCTCTGCAGATCTTCCTGCAGTTCCCGCGCCCGCACCTCGTCGTAGGTCACCAATAATTTCAGAGGGTACCGGTCGTCGCCGAGCGCCTCGGCGAACTGTCCCTTGGCGGCGTCCGCAAGACCGCTGACCAGCACCGGACCCTCGCGGCGCCGGAGCTTTTCCGTGAGCGCCCGGTAGACATCCAGCGCCTGCAGCGGGTTCCGAAACCTGCTCATCAGCCCTGCTCTTTCCGGTTCACCTTGTTCATCGTCCGGTCAACCCCTTCTTCGAGAATCGAGAGCACGGCCTCGGCGGCATCGCGGTAGGCCTGCTCCATCTTCTCGGCGTCCTCGCCCTTTGCGCGCCCCAGCACATAGTCCGCGAGGTCCCATCCCGCGGGTTTACTGCCCACGCCGACGCGGACGCGGATAAAATCGCCGGAGCCCAGGTTCGAGATAATCGACTTCAGCCCGTTGTGCCCGCCGGCGCTGCCGCTCTTCCGAATCCGGAGTCTTCCCTCCGCGAGATCGATGTCATCCGAAATCACGAGGATGTGATCCGGTGTCACCCGGTAAAAGGCCGCCGCGCTGAGAAGGCTCTCCCCCGAGAGGTTCATATAGGTCTGGGGTTTTAAGAGTAACAGCTTTTCGCCCGCGTACATCGCCTTCCCGGCGAGCGCCTTGTGCTTCTTCTCCCAGTTTGAAACCTCCAGCTTGGCCGCGAGGCGGTCAATCACCTCGAAGCCCGCATTGTGTCTTGTCTTTTCATACTCCCGCCCGGGGTTTCCCAGGCCCGCGATGATATACATAGTTCCCTCCTTTCCGGACAGCGAAAACAGGGGCTTTGCATACGCAAAGCCCCCGCTCTTTCCTGATGATGCTACCGGCGATCAATCCTCCGCGGAGAACTCATCCTTGCCGACGCCGCAGAGCGGACATACAAAATCCTCCGGGACATCCTCCCACTTGGTGCCTGCCGCAATGCCGTTATCCGGATCACCGGTCGTCTCATCGTAAACGTAACCGCAAACGTTGCAAATGTACTTCATCTCAATTCTCCTTTCAGTCTGCGCTTCGTCGCGCTTGTGTAGCCGATTGTACTCTATGTATCCACACTCCGCAAGTTGTCAGAACTGCCGGAAATATGACATCTTTGCTCCACATTTTGGGCATTTAGTGCTTTTTTCCGCCGAGACGCTCTCTCAGCTCCTGCAAAAGCTCCGCGTGCCAGTTGGGTTTCAGCTCGGGGAAGGCATTCAACATGCGTCCGGTGCCGAAAAAGCGCGTCCTCTCCGCCCGCTTCTCGAGAAGCGCAAAGCGCGCCTCCGCCGCACTGCGCTGCCGTTCCAATTCCGCCTTGGCGCGAATGCTGTCTTCGCCGATTCGCTGGCTCAGCCCGTCGGAGACCGCCCGAATCCGGTCTCTCAGTTTGCCGAGCTCGCCGAGATCCCGGCTCAGTTTGTGCGCCGTCAGCACCGAAGCGACAAAGTCGACGAGCAGCGTGAGGTAGGCGAACGCCAGAATCCACTGTCCGAGCGCGGGCGGAAACAACCGCACATAGCCGCGCACCAGCGGGTGCACAATGCGTATCATAAACACGGTGCCGAGACCCCAGAGGATACTGAACCGCAGACAGATATAGCCGTGAAACTGAAACGGCTCCTTGCTGTAGTCCCACCAGCGCGCGTGAAAAAAGGTATTTAAGAGCCAGCCGCCGCACAGTTCAATCGAGGTCGTAAAGACAATGCCCGCCAGAAAGAGGGTCGGCAATCCCACCGCTTCCTCCTGCCCGGGTGCGAGCACATTCATGAGCGCACAGATGGCCAGCATGCCGAAGCCGTAGATCGGGCAGACCGGGCCGTTTAAAAAACCGCGGTTGATGATTTTCCCGAGGCGCAGCGCGTGAAAGGCGACCTCCACGACCCAGCCGAGAAACGCATAGATAACAAAATAACAGAGTGCCTGATAGAGCGTCATTGCCTTCTCCCCGTTTGAAAAAAAGCCCGCACAGGTCTCCCCGCGCGGGCCAAGAAAACTTCGTTACTCTGCCTTGCCTTCTTCCTTCTGGCTTGCCTGGAACTGCAGGTACTCGTTCACATAGTCGACAACCTCGTCCGCATTCATGCCGTGCACCATGCTCGCATCCTGCAGGGACTCTGCCTGCGATGCCGGGCAGCTGATGCAACCCATGCCGCACTGCATGAGCGCAAATGCCGCATCCGGATACTTGCTGATGATTTCTCCGACCAACATGTCCTTTGTGACCAAAGCCTTCTTCTCTTCCGCCATATTCGCTCCTTCCGTATTGCTTCGCCGGAAACCGGCCGCAATATTCTTGACAATTTCGATTCACATTGATTCTACCACAGCTGTCACAGCCGCCGCAAGTGGCTATGGCAACACGCCGTCAATTCTTCATCGAGACGCCGCGCATCGCATCGCCGCGCTGATTCTCCCCGAAGTGATAGTCGTTTCCGGGCAGAATCGCATTCAGCAGCACACCGGCAATCGAGGCGATTGCGAGCGCCGTCAGCGTAATCGGCGTGCCGAACACCGTAAAGCTCAAACCCTTCGAAAAGCCGAGACCGGAGACCAGAATGACCGCCGCAATGATGAGGTTACGGCTGTTCGAAAAGTCCACGCGGTTCTCGACCACGTTCCGGACGCCGATTGCCGAGATCATGCCGTAGAGGATAAAGCTGATGCCGCCGATGATGGCTGTCGGCAGCGAAGCAACGACTGCCGCAAAGCGCGGCACGAAAGGAGAGCAGAATCGCATAGAGCGCCGCGAGCCGGATGACCCGCGGATCGTAGACGTGCGAGAGCTCAAGGACGCCGGTGTTTTCGCCGTAGGTCGTATTCGCCGGACCGCCGAAAAATGCCGAGAGCGAGGTCGCAAGGCCGTCGCCGATTAAGGTGCGGTGCAGACCCGGGTCCTCAATGAAGTTTTCGCCGACGGTCGCCGAGATTGCCGAGATATCGCCGATGTGCTCCATCATCGTCGCAATCGCAATCGGCGCCATCACGAGAATCGCCGTCAGGTCAAACTTGCAGAGCTGAAACGGCGGCACACCGAAGATCGGGCTCCCCGCAATTCTCGAAAAGTCCATGACCGCGCTGCCGTCCGCGTTCCGCAGACCGATTGCGTAGAAAATCAGCGCCGCCGCATAGGCGACCACGACGCCCATCAGAATCGGAATGATGCGGAATATGCCTTGCCCCAGATATTGAAGATCACAATCGTGCAGAGCGCAATCAGCGCGAGCAGCCAGTTGGTCTCCGCCGAGGAAATGGCCGTGCCCGCGAGCGAAAGCCCGATGCAGATGATGATGGGACCGGTCACGACCGGCGGCAGAAAGCGCATGACCCGCTTCACGCCGATCAGCTTGATCACCGCTGCGAGGACCAGGTACAGGAGTCCCGCGACCACAATGCCGCCGCAGGCATAGGGCAGTTTTTCCCCGTAACTCATATTCGCATAAATGCCCGTGTTCAGCTCCGCGACGGTCGCGAAACCGCCGAGAAAGGCGAAGGAAGAGCCGAGAAAGGCCGGCACCTTGAACTTCGAGCAGAGGTGGAAAAAGAGGGTTCCGGCCCCCGCCATGAAAAGTGTCACCTGAACGGACAGTCCCTCACCGTGAAAATAGCTGTCCACGAGAATGGGCACCAGCACGGTCGCGCCGAACATCGCAAACATGTGTTGCAGGCCGAGCAGCAACATGCGCCCCCGCCCGAGCGTTCTCGCGTCATAAATGCCGCCCTGCTTCTTTTGATTCTCCATTGCTTCTATCTCCTTTTCAACTTGGCAGTTGTACGATAAAGTACATGACCTTATCCCGCCACTGCGCGCGGATCTGTCCTTGTACATGCGGACAATGCCCTCTGCCATCGAGAGCCCTATGCCGTAGCCCTCTTTCTTGCAGTTGTGGGACTTGTCCTCGCGGTAAAAGCGGTCAAAAAAGCGGCTGCAGTCGACCTCCGCGCCCTCCGCATAGTCATTTGAAATCGTGAGCAAGCTGCCGCGCCAGTTTCCGCGCCGCACGAGCCGGATGCGCACGGTTCCTCCCTTGTCGCAATATTTGACCGCATTGTCGAGCAGAATGTTCACGAGCTCCGGGAGCTCCCGCTCGGTCGCGGTCGCCGTGACATTGTCCGCGATGTCGGCGCTGAGATGCTTGCCCTGCTGCTCCGCGACCGGATAAAAAAAGCCTCGGCAGTCTGCCGCACGGCCGCCGTAAAAACTCTGGCGACTCAGCTCCTTTTTGATGCCCTCCTCGACGCGTGTCAGCACAATGAGGTCGTCCACCAGTCTGCTTAAGCGCCGCACCTGGTGCAGAATGCTGTCCGTCCACTCGGAACTGCCGTGCATGATCTCGAGGAGCTCCGCATTGGCGGAAATCACCGCAATCGGCGTCTTTAACTCGTGGCTTGCATTTGTGATAAAGCGCTTCTGGCTCTCCATGTTACGGACCACGGGCTCCACTGCCCGCGCCGAGAGCAGCAGCATGATGAAGCCGAACAGGAACAGCACCGCTCCCGACGCAAGGCAACTGTCCCGCCAGGTGCGCCGCAGCTCACGGAAATCGCTGCTCACATCGAGAAAACAGAGCAGGGTTTTGTCACTGCCCTCCCGGCGCAGGAAAAAATAATGCTGCTTGCCGTTCCGAAGGAGTCCTCTGGGTCTCGGCATACGGAGCGCGCGGATACTGAGCGCCTGCAACTCCTCCGTCCCCATGCCGCCGAGGCTCATCACCGGCGTCAGGGCTGCACTCTCCTGTTCGTACTGAACCGAAAAATAGCGCGCCGCATGCGGCAGTTCCACTTCTTCTTCCGAACTGCCGATGCGCCCCGGCAGGGCGCCGCCGTAGTAGCTGATGAGTTCGAGCGTATCCATACTGTTCTCATAGAGAGAGAGGTAGCTCATCCGGTTGACCAGCATCAGAACCAGCACCAGAACGGCAAACACGGCGCTTGTCGCGACCAGGACAAACTGCCGCTTCAGTTTTCGTGCCATCCCCGTTCTCCCTGTCTCAGGCATCCCGCTGCCGGAGCACGAAGCTGCCGCCACGCTCGCCCTCAATCAGGAGATCCGCCTGAATCGCGCCGAGCTTCTGGCGAAGATACGAAATATAGAGAAACAGCTGCTCATCGCCGCTCTCCTCGCTCTCGCCCCAGACCCGCCGGAAAAGTTCCTCGCCCCCGAGAAGCTTATTCGGATTCCGCATGAAAAGTTCCATGAGGCGTGCCTCCTTGCTGCCGATGCGGATGGAACTCAGCGCTTTGAGCTCCTGCTCCCCCATGTCCAGGGTCACATTGCCCGCCTGAATGCGCTCTTCCTGATACCCCGAGCGCCGCGCCATGCTGCGAATCCGGGCGAGCAGCTCCCGCATCGCAAAGGGCTTTGTGAGGTAATCATCCGCGCCTGCGTCGAGCCCCGTGATTTTGTCCTCAAGCTGGGTCTTCGCGGTCAGAATGATGATGGGCGTCCGGTCACCCTCCGCGCGGAGGGTCCGCACCACCGAGATGCCGTCCTGTCGCGGCATCATCACATCCATGACCATACAGTCGTAGCTGCCGGCACGCGCCTTCCGGAGCGCCTCCTCTCCGTCATAGGCCGGATCCACCTCATTGCCCTGGTGGCGGAGAATCGCACAGACGGCGCGCGACAGCTCCACCTCGTCTTCGGCAAACAAAAGCTTCATGCTTCCTCCTTTCTGATCATGTTGCGTATCGTCTGCATCGAGAGATCGCAGGAGGCCAGATCGTCCGCGACGTGCTTTAACTCCGCCGCAATCAGCTCGCGGTTGCCGCCCTCCCGCTTGTAGTGCATCTCGTGCTCGAGGCTCGCCCAGGAGTCCATCGCAATCGTGCGAATCTGCACTTCGACAAAGAACTGTCCCGGCACCCGCCCGTAGAAATCCGGCGCATCGGTCTCGCAGTGGAGTATGAGATGCAGACTCCGGTAACCGCTCGGCTTGACATTCTGAATATAGTCCTTTTCCTCCGCAATTTCCACACCCGGCAGTGCCGCGAGTTTTGCCTTCACGCGGTAGATGTCGTCGACAAAGCGGGTCACAATCCGGAGGCCGATTGCGTCGGTCAGGCGGCAGAGCGCATTCTCCGTGGTCTCTTCGAGGCCCCTGCGGAGAAGTTTGTCCCGCATGCTGCGCTCGGTTTTTACCCGGCTCGTCAGGTGCTCAAAACACTTGTGCTCGCCGCGCTGCGCTGCCTCCTCATTCCAGGCCAGAATCTGCAGCTCGAGTTTCTTCTTTACCGCAAACAGTGTCTCCGTAAAATTGCCGTAAATACCGCTCTCTGCCATGCCTTCTCCTTCTCTCTTTGCTTGCGTTTCCGCAGTGTCTCCGATAAAATACCTCTAATTCACCTTAGGGAGGCCCATTATGCGCGAAGTCAGACTCGGAACTCTTACACTCGGACGCGGTCCGGTCAAGGTCGCTGTCCCGCTGGTCGGAAGTGACCGGACCGCACTGCGGGCGGAGCTCGACGCTCTGCCGGACAGCGCCGCCGATCTTGTCGAGTGGCGCATTGACTGTCTCATGCCGTTTCCGGACACCGAGATGCTCCTCGCGCTCGCGCGGGAGCTGAAACAGTCTCTCGGCTCTCTCCCGCTCCTCATCACCTTCCGAAGTCTCCCGGAGGGTGGCCGCCTGCCGCTCGACGCGGCTGCCTACCGGGAATTCCAGCTGCGGCTCGCCAAGGAGCAGCTCCCCGACTTATTGGATGTAGAGCTCTTCTCCGGCCTTCCGGATCCCGCCGCGCACATCGCCGCACTGCAGCGAGAACATATTCCCGTCATCGCATCCCGCCACTTCTTCAACGGGACCCCCGCGCCGCAGGTCATGCGAGAAACTTTTCAGCGGATGCAAGCCTGCAATGCCGACATCCTGAAACTCGCCGTCATGACCGAAACCGCCGAAGATCTCCTCTCGCTCTTACAGTTCTCTGCCGCCTGGCGACAGACTGCCGACCGTCCCTTTGTCCTGATCGGCATGGGGCCGCACGGCGTTCTGAGCCGCATCTCCTGTGCGGAGTTCGGCTCCTGCCTGAGTTTCGGCGCTCTGCGGGAGAGTTCCGCGCCGGGGCAACTCCCCGCGCGGGACTTAAAACGGATTTTATCCCTCTTGCCGGAATATCCGGTCTCTCAGACGACGGAGCCCCGCAAATAAGAAGGGCAGCGTCCGCTCCGCGCGTATAAAAAAGCGGTCCCGCAGGGGAAGTTCCCGGTAGTAGCGCCGGTTTCGCGGCGAGAAGATCTCGCCGTAATCCCGGAGATTTACCCGCGTCAAGAAGTAGACACGCCGTGCAGCCGATACCGCCTCGCGGTGATAACGACCGCCGCTCTCCCGGTCAAAGGCGCGGTATAGCTCCCGCATGGCGATTGCATAGGCATCCTGCTTTTTTTTTTTAAAATCGCCGCTCTTCATCTCCTCGGTCCAGGAGCCCGCGCCGTGAAAGCGGTACACGCTGTCAAAGCGATCCGCATAGTGGCAGTAACCCTTTAACGCCGCGAGGAGTTCCAGCGGCCGGTCGCCGACCGGGCAGCGGAAGTACCAGTCCGGCAGCTTTTCCACTACCTCGCGGCGCAGGAGCATGGCTCCGAAGGGGAAGCTGCCCGCCTTGTCCACCAGTTCCGCGGGGCTCAAATCGCGGTCGCCGCGGTAAGGGCGCATCAGGTTCCGATTCACGAGCTCGCCGCGGTCGTTTTTGACGGCGGCCGCATGCACGGTCATCGCACAGTCCGGATGCGCTTCCAGATAGCTCACCTGTGCCTCCAGTTTGCCGGGATTGCACCAGTAGTCGTCGCAGTCCATCAGGGCAATGTACTTGCCCCGCGCGCGCGGAAAGTTGAAAATGCCGGAGATATTCTGCCGCCCCTGCCGGTACTGGTTCTCCCGCTGCAGGATCGGAAATATCTTGTCCGGGTAGCGCGCGGCATAACGCCGCAAAATATCCGCGGAGCCGTCGGTCGAGGCGTCGTCGTGGACCAGTATTTCCATGTCAAAGTCGCCCCGCTGGGCGAGAAAGCCATCCAGCGCCTGCCGAAGGTAGTTCGCGTGGTTATAGCATACCGCGCAGATACTGACGAGCGGGCGCTCTTTTTTCTGTGTCATGCCTGTTTTCCTCTCATCCTGACAAAATTCCGGAGATAACGCAGCATGTCGCGCTGGAACAGCGCGGCGAGTACGCCGTAGCACACGATGCCTGCCGCAAGCTGCGAAAGCAGAAGCAGCGGCGCGCTGAGCGGCAGTCGCTCCATCCGATAGACCAGAACGCCCATGAGCAGCGAACAGAGCGCTGCCGGGCCGAGATCCCGGTACTGCCTGCCCGGCCCGTAGCCGAGAAGCCTGCCGAGCGGCCACGCGTTCAGCGCGCTGCAGAGCGCCTCATCGACCGCCTTGAAGATGAGCAGGCCCATCATCCCGTAGCGGAAACTCAGCACCAGCAGTGCCGCGCCGAGCAGCTTCTTGATGCACTCGAGTTTCAGAAACAGATCGCTCCGCCCGAGCGCCGTAATCATCTGCAGATTGCTGACATGCAGCGGCCAGAACGCATAGCAAAGGCAGAGCAGGCGGAGATACGGCACGGAAAAAGCCAGTCTTCGGTTAAGAGCGTGCGAATCAGGCTTGTGCCGACCGCCGCCATTCCCGCCATCATCGGAAATATCACAAAGGCCGAGAGGCGTATGCTGTCCCGCAGCATGTCGCGGAGACTTTCCTTTTCCGACTGCCGCCTCGCATAGGTCGGCAGAAGCACCGACTGCATCGCCGCCGAGAGATTCGAGGTGATGAGCTTCGGAAACTGTTCCGCGCGGTTATAGCCGCCGAGCGCCGCCTTCGAATAATACTTGCCGATCAGGAGTCCGTAGATATTGTTCCAGAGCGTGTCGAGAAGACCCGAGAGCAGAATTTTCCAGCCGAAGGAAAAGAGCTTCTCCACCCGCTTTAAAACAATGCCGCCGCGCGGTCGAAACGGAACCGCGATAAAAAGTCCCGCCATCAGCGCGACATAGTAAATGAGCTGCTGCGCCGCCATCGCAAAGACGCCGTAGCCCCGCTCCGCCATCAGAATCGCGATGAGACCGGATAAAATCACCGCCGCCATGGTCGCCTCGAAGAGCTTCCGGAATTGCAAGTTCCGGGAGACATAGGCAGTCTGCACCGAAATGACCGCACCGGGGAACAGCACCAGTCCCATCGCGCGGAGCAGCGGCAAAAGCACCGGCGTCTCATAGTAGTGCGCAATCAGGGGCGCAGCTGCAAAGAGCAGCCCGTAGACCGGCACGGAGACCGCAAGGCCTATCCAGAAGACCGAACCGAAATCGCTCTCCTCCACCTGCTCCGCCTGAATCAGCGCCGTCGCAAAAGCCCGACTGCACGAATACATTCGCAAGCGTGATGAAGATCATAATCAGGCCTATGGTCCCGTACTCGGTCGGGGTCATGAGCCGCGCGAGAAACAATGCGACGACAAACTGAACGCCCTGCGCGCCGAGCAGCTCTAACAGCTTCCAGAAAAGCCCGCCTGCGACACTCTCTTCTCTCTGTCTCATAAAAAGAGTAATTCTCCCAGTGTGCGGTGCGGCAGATTAAAGGTAAAGCCGCCGCGAAGGATGCCCACTGCCTTTCCGATTCTTGTTTTGTGTTGCAGCGCGAGGAAGTCATCGAGTGTCTTCCTTGCCTCTGCCGGAAGCTCCTTCCCGTACTGCCGCCGGAACTCTTCGGCCTGTAAAAACAGGGCGCGGTAGGCCGCTCCCGATTTTTCGTTCATCTCCCCGAGACTCTCTCCCGCAAGGCCGAGCCGCCGCCTGACTTCCGCAAGCGCGCCGCCCTTTTTTGCGCCGAGCACATTGTCACCGTGCTGCCGGTAGTCATAGAGCGCGCGGTCCAGATACGCAATGCGCCCGAAGGCCGCCGCGACCAGCGCAATCCAGTGGTCGTGCATCACCGCGTGCTCCGGCACCGGATGCGCGACCAGGAGCCGCACGAGCGCGTGGTTCATGAGCATTGCACCGCCGGTCACATTGTTCTGCACCAGCAGCTGACGGAGCTGCCGTCTCGCCGGGCTCATCTTCTGATAGCGCACATAGGAGGGCGCTATCTCCCGCCCTGCGCCATCGACCACCCGCATATCGCAGTGCACCAGGAGCGGCAACGCTTTCCCGTAGCGCGCTTCGAGACAGCGCATCGCGCGGGCCTCAACCGCCAGTTTGTCCGGATGCCAGATGTCATCCTGGTCGGAGAACAGATAGTAGTCGCTCTCATCGGCCGCGGAAAAGAAGCGCGGATTGCGCAGCCCCTCTAAAAAATGCCGCGCCGCACCGCCGCTCCCCGATTCCCGCCGGATTGCCGTGATGCGCTCATCGCGCGCTGCGGCTGCCTCGCCGATTGAAAAAGCTCCGGTCCGTCGAGGCATCATCCGAAAGAAGCAGACGGAAATTGCTCTCCGTCTGCCCTTCCATCGAAGCCAGTTGCGCCTCCAAATATGCCTCTCCCTCGTAAGTGCAGAGCAGAATACGGTTCGTCATTCCGCCGCCTTCCGGTAGCGCTCTGCCTGCTCCCGGATGAGTTCGCTGTCCTCAAAGTAGTTGATTCGCATGGCATCCTTGACCTCGTGCAGTGTCTCCGCCGCAATCTCTCTCGCCCGCTCCGAGCCCTTCTTCAGGATCTCATAGACCGCCGGAATGTCGCGCTCGTACTCCTTTCTGCGCTTCCGAATCGGCTCCAGCTCTTCCTGCATGACCGCCGTCAGGAATTTCTTGACCTTGACATCGCCGAGACCGCCGCGCGTGTAGTGCGCCTTCAGCTCGTCGAGAGATGCGTACTCCGGCAGGTAGCGCTCGAAATGTTCCGGGCGCGAGAATGCCTCCAGATACGTGAAGACCGTATTGCCCTCGAGGTGTCCCGGATCGCTCACGCGGAGATGTTCGGGATCTGTGTACATGGTCTTGATGCGCGCCGCAACCGTATCCGCATCGTCCGAGAGGTAGATGCAGTTGCCGAGCGACTTCGACATCTTCGCCTTGCCGTCCGTGCCGGGGAGGCGGCGGGAAGCCGCATCGCTCGGAATCAGCGCCTCCGGCTCCACAAGCACCGGCGCGTAAATCGAGTTGAACTTCCGGACAATTTCTCTCGTCTGCTCGATCATCGGCAGCTGATCCTCGCCGACCGGCACCGTGGTCGCCTTAAACGCCGTGATATCCGCGGCCTGGCTGATCGGGTAGGTGAAAAAGCCGACCGGAATATCCGCCTCGAAATTCCGGAGCTTGATTTCGTTCTTCACGGTCGGGTTGCGCTGCAGTCTCGCGACCGTGACGAGATCAGAGTAGAAAAAGGTGAGCTCGGTGAGCTCCGGAATCTGCGACTGAATGAACAGAACGGATTTCTCCGGATCGAGTCCCACCGAGAGATAGTCGAGCGCCACCTCAATGATGTTCTGTCTGACTTTCTCCGGGTTGTCAAAATTGTCGGTGAGCGCCTGGGCGTCCGCAATCATGACCATGGTTCTCTTGTACTCGCCCGAATTCTGCAGAACCACTCTTCTGCGGAGCGAGCCCACATAATGTCCCACATGCAGTTTTCCTGTCGGGCGGTCGCCGGTCAAAATAATTTTATCTGCCATCGCTTCTGGTATCCCCCTGTCTCTTCTTGCTTCGTTTTGTCTTTCCTTCCGTCGGCACTTCTTTCGCGAGCAACACAACGATGCTCCGCGCCGGCAGCAAAAATGTCTCCTGGTCTTCGAGGCGTTCCTCTTCGCCGGGCGTCAGGCAATGCGCTGTCTCGCCGTAGGTCCGGACGGCGAGATGCCACGCCTTCCCCTTGCCTGCGCCGGGCAGCGAAAATGTGTGCGCCTCCCAGTGCATATTATAGATGCAAAACAGGGAGCTGTCTGCCTCGCCGTTTTTAAGCTTTGCGTAGTGCCCGTTATACAGGATGCCGATCTGCCGCCGGAAGGGTTCGGTCTGCGCCTGCCACGGCTGTTCTCCGTGGTAGGAGACATCCGGAAGTCCGACCGCATCCGTGTCGAGGAACAGCGGCGGTGTCTGTCTGCCGAGCGCCGGATGCGCCTTTCGAAACGCAATCAGCCCCCGCACAAAGGCTAGGTTCTCTGCCTCCTGCTTTGCCTGACGCCAGTCGAGCCACGAAACCGCATTGTCCTGACAGTAGGCATTGTTATTGCCTCCCTGGCTGTTCCCGAACTCATCGCCGGCGAGAAATAAAGGCGTTCCCTGACTCAGGAATAACAGCGCAAAGGCATTCCGCCGCTGTTGCGCCCGACAGGCGAGGACCGTACGGCGTTTCGTCTTACCCTCGACGCCGCAGTTCCAGCTGTCGGTTTCGCTGCCGCCGTCCATATTATTCTCGCCGTTCTCCTCGTTGTGTTTTCTCTCATAGCTCACGAGGTCGGCGAGCGTAAAGCCGTTCGTGTGTGCGAGGTAGTTAACCCGCGACGCTTCCCCGGCGTGCGTCGACTGTAGCCGAGCAGCGCGCGCACCATGCCCTCGTCGCCCTTTAAGAACTTTCGCATATCCTGCTGAAAGGCGCGGTCGCAGCAATAGAAGTTTGCGCCAGACTCCGCAGGACGCTCCTCCGCAAAGAGAAGAAAGCCCTTGAGATACGGGTCCCGCAAAATATCTCCGAGCGGGAACTGTCCGCTTAAACGCGCCCCGTCGAGGTGATAAAAGTGCCGGTAGTAGCGCAGTACCTCGAGCACATAGCTCACGGTCTGCTTCCCGTCGAAGTAGAACTCCATCACGAGTTCCATGCCCGCGACGTGAAGCGCCTTCACAAGAGCGCGGAGTTCCCCGGCCGGATCGCGGCGGCGCTTTCTGCAGTAACTCGCCTTCGGCGCAAAATGAAGGTCTCGCCGTAGCCCCAGTAATTGACACGCGCACTGCCGAAGGGAAGTTCCTCAAATTCTTCGGCCGGCAGGAGTTCAAGTGTTGTCACGCCGAGTTCTTTCAGATACGGGAGCTTTTCGACGATGCCGTCGAAAGTGCCGCGCTGCATCACGCCGCTGTTTTTCGCCATCGTAAAGCCGCGCACATGCAGGCGGTAGATGACACGCTCTCTGGCCGGAATCACCGGCGCCGCTTCCTCTTCCCAGTCAAAGTCCGACAAAAAGAGCGGCGAGCGCTTCACAGAGGCTTCCTTCAGCGCCTTACCGAAGCTGTCGTGTCCGCTGAAGCTCTTTCCGTAAGGATCGGCAAAACGCTTGCCGTCGGCCTCAAACTGATACTCCGCGCTCTTTAACGCAGCGCCGCGAAATCCCGCCGCGCGGAGTTCCCGGAAGCTCACGGTCAAGCTGTACACCTCTCCCAGCCGCCGGTCTTTCGAAAACGGAAGCCGAAGTCGCGGCGCTTCCTCATTTCTGAAAAAGAGCAGCAGCTCCGGCACTGTCTTTGCGACGACAGAGACCGAGATGCCCTCTTTCTCAAGCTGTATTCCGAGCGCCATGCTTCCTCCTCCTCAAAGATTGATTTTCAGTTCCACCGGGCAGTGGTCGCTTCCCAGAATTTCGCTGTGAATCGACGCTCCCTGTATCCGGTCTTTCAGCCGCTCCGACACGATAAAGTAGTCGATGCGCCAGCCGACATTCCGCTCTCTCGCCTTCATCCGGTAGGACCACCAGGAATAGGCATCTTTCTCCTCCGGGTGGAGGTAGCGGAAGCTGTCCACAAAACCGTTCGTTAAGACGCGCGTCATTTTTTCGCGCTCCTCATCGGTAAAGCCCGCATTCCGCCGGTTGGTCGAGGGGTTCTTGAGGTCGATTTCCTCATGTGCGACATTCAAATCGCCGCAGTAGATGAGCGGCTTCTTTTGATCCAGACCCTTGATGTACGCAAAGAAGGCATCTTCCCATTCCATGCGGTAGTCGAGGCGCTTTAACTCATTCTGGGAATTCGGCGTGTAACAGGTCAGCACATAGTAATCCGGAAACTCGAGGGTAATCACGCGTCCTTCCCTGTCATGCTCCGGAATGCCGAGCCCGTAGCTCACATTCACCGGCTTTTCCTTCGTGAACATGGCGACGCCCGAATAGCCCTTTTTCTCCGCATAATTCCAGTAGTCGTAGTAGCCCGGCAAATCCAGTTCGATCTGCCCTTCCTGCAGCTTTGACTCCTGGATGCAGAAGATATCCGCATCCAACTCGTGGAACGCGTCAAAGAAGGTCTTGCCCGCTGCCGCGCGCAGTCCGTTCACGTTCCAAGAAATCATTTTCTTTTTGCTCATGCTCTTCCTCAGTCGTCGCTCTCATCATCCGCGCTGACCGTATAGGTGAAGCGCTTTCTCGCCATCTCGTCGCTGTCCAGGTAAGCGTCGTAGGTCGTAATCTTGTCGACCAGCTTGCCGTTGATGATCTCCATGATGCGGTTTGCGGTCGTCTCGACAATCTGGTGATCGCGCGACGAGAACAGCAACACGCCCGGGAATTTGATGAGGCCGTTGTTCAGCGCCGTGATCGACTCCATGTCGAGGTGGTCGGTCGGCTCGTCGAGGAGCAGCACATTCGCACCGGTGATCATGAGCTTCGAGAGCATCACGCGCACCTTCTCGCCGCCCGAGAGCACGCGCACTTTCTTCACGCCGTCATCGCCCGCAAAGAGCATGCGGCCGAGGAAGCCGCGCACATAGGTCGCGTCCTTGTTCTCCGAATACTGGGTCAGCCACTCGACAATGGTCTCGTCGCCCGAGAAGTCCTTCGTGTTGTCCTTCGGGAAGTAGGCAGTCGTCGTCGTGATGCCCCACTTGTAGTCGCCGGAATCCGGCTCCATCTGGCCGGAGAGAATCTGGAAGAGCACGGTCTTTTGCGCGCTCGTTCGGTCCGACCAGGGCGACCTTGTCCGTGCGGTTTAAGGTGAAGCTGATGTTATCGAGAATCTTGACGCCCTCAATGGTCTTACTGAGGTTCGTGACCGTCAGCACCTCGTTGCCGATTTCGCGGTTCGGGCGGAAATCAATGAACGGATACTTCCGGCTCGAGGGCTTCATCTCGTCGAGCTCAATCTTCTCGAGGGCGCGCTTTCTGGAAGTCGCCTGCTTGCTCTTCGAAGCGTTTGCGGAGAAGCGCTGAATGAACTCCTTGAGTTCCTTAATCTTCTCCTCCTTCTTCCGGTTGGCCTCCTTCATCTGGCGCACAATCAGCTGGCTCGACTCGTACCAGAAGTCATAGTTGCCGGTGTAGAGCTGAATCTTGCCGTAGTCGATGTCGGCTGTCATCGTGCAGACCTTGTTTAAGAAGTAGCGGTCATGCGAGACGACAATGACGGTGTTCTCAAAGTTAATCAGGAACTCCTCGAGCCAGCCGATGGCCTCGAGATCCAGGTGGTTTGTCGGCTCGTCGAGCAGGAGAATGTCGGGGTTGCCGAAGAGGGCGCGCGCAAGCAGCACCTTGACCTTTAAAGCACCCGGCAAATCCTTCATCGACGAGTAGTGGTAGTCCGGCTCCACGCCGAGTCCGTTCAAGAGGTTTGCCGCATCGCTCTCGGCATCCCAGCCGTTCATATTCGCGAACTCATTCTCGAGTTCCGCCGCCTTGATGCCGTCCTCGTCGGTGAAGTCCTCCTTCGCATAGAGGGCGTCCTTCTCCTTCATGATGTCATAGAGGCGCTGATTTCCCATAATGACGGTGTCCAGCACCGAGAACTCATCGTACTTAAAGTGGTCCTGCTCCAGAAAAGAGAGACGCTGTCCCGGCGTAATCGCGATGTTGCCGTTCGTGGGTTCCAGCTGGCCCGAGAGAATTTTCAGGAAAGTGGACTTTCCCGTTCCGTTCGCGCCGATGAGGCCGTAACAATTTCCCTCTGTAAACTGAATGTTTACGTCCTCAAAGAGCGCCTTCTTGCCGACGCGGAACGTAATGCCGTTTGCACTGATCATATCTTCTTTCCTCTCCTCATCACAGTGTTTTTTTCTTGCTGCCGACCGGCAGCTTTCTGCCCGCAAACAGGCGCGCGTCCTCGTAGACAACGCGCCCTGCGCAGATGGTCACCAGTACCTTGCCCCGAAGCGTCTTGCCGAGCCAGGGCGAATTGGTGGACTTGGATTCCGGCACGAGATAGGCCCAGCTCTGCGCCGGGTCAAAAATCGTGAGATCCGCCGGGTGATCTTCCTTAATCATGCCCGCATCCAGCTGATAAAGCTTTGCTGCATCCGTGCTCATGCGCTGCACAAGCTGTAAGAGCGTCAGATAGCCCGGCTCCACCAGATTCATGCAGCCGAGCGCAAACGCGGTCTCGAGGCCGATGATGCCGCTCGGTGCCTCGGTGAAACGGTCTGTCCTTCTCAACCTTGGCGTGCGGCGCATGGTCGGTCGCAATCATATCGATCGTGCCGTCCGCAAGTCCCTGTATGATTGCCATGCGGTCCTCTTCTCCGCGGAGCGGCGGGTTCATCTTGGCGTTGGTGCCGTAGAGACTCACGGCGTCATCGGTCAGCGAGAAGTGGTGCGGTGTCGCCTCGGCGTAGACCCGCACGCCGCTCTGCTTTGCGCGGCGCACAAGCTCGACCGACTCCTTTTGCGCTGATATGCTGAATCACGATCGCCGCGCCTGTCTCCCGCGCGAGGCGGCAGTCCCGCTCGACCATCACAATCTCCGCCTGCCGGTCCGCTACCCGTCAAGCCGAGGCGCTCCGCGGCGGGGCCGCTGTTCACCCCCGGCTCTTTCACGAAACGCGGGTCCTCCTCGTGGAACGAGAGCGGCAGCTTTAAGCGGCGCGCCTTCTGCATGGCCTCCCGGATCAGCGCCTCATTGTTAAGCGGTCTGCCGTCGTCGGTGAAAGGCAACGGCGCCGCTCTCTTTCATAAGCTTCATATCGACGAGCGCCTCGCCCTGCATCCCCTGACTGATGGTCGATGCGCTGTACACACGGATGCCCGTCGTCCTGCCCTTCCGGATATTTTCGACAATTCGCGCCTCGCTGTCGATCGGCGGCGTCGTATTGGCCATGCAGACCACCGAGGTGAAGCCGCCCGCCGCCGCCGCGCGCGCGCCGCTCAAAATATCTTCCTTGTGCGTCTGTCCGGGGTCCCGGAAATGCACGTGACCGTCCACAAACCCCGGCGCCGCGCAGAGCCCCGCGCAGTCAAAGACCTCGAGCACCTCGCCCTTGGCCCGTGCAATCAGCGAGGCATCCAGCCAGAGATCCTCTCCGACGCGGATAATCTTGCCCTCTGCGAGCAAAATATCCCGGATATCATCCGTCCTGCTCTGCGGATCCAAGAGCCGCACCCCCTGCAACATAATCATAGCGTAAACACCTCACCTTCTCTGCCTGTCCCCAGTATCCTGTCGCGATAAGGGCGCGACGCCTCGCGCTCCCGCAGTTTTTGAATCACCGACGCATCACCGTAGAGATGCATCGGCACCAGATAGCGCGCGCCGACCTCCCGCATGTAGGCGTCCGCGCCGCGCCAGTAATCCGCACCGAGCCTCGAGTCCACCGGCACAAAGGCAATGTCCGGTATCCGCTCACTCCGCTCGACTTCCGCGCGGATTTCCCGCAACTCTTCCAGATACAGCGTGCGCTGGGCATTGTTCTCCGCCGCCGTATTCTCTTCCCAGTGCCAGTCGTTCAGATCACCGGCGTGGTAAATGCGCGCCTCCGCCGTGTCGACCAAAAACGCGACACCCTCATCGGTCGAGCGGTAGGTATTGACCTTCAGAAAAGTCTCCTGCCGCGGTTCTCCGCTCTCGGCGTCACGCACGAGGCGGCAGAGCTCGGTCTCGGTCTCCGGCGCGAGCAGTCTGACATTGCCCTGCACCCAGAGCGGCAGCGCGGAGCGGCGTATATCGTCCGAGAGAAAGTAAACCACATTGTCCGCCCGCTCGGCGAGCGAAAAGATGCTCTTCTGAAAGTGATCCGGATGCGCATGGCTCACAAACACAAAGAGCGGCTTGTCTGTGTCAGGCGCGGGGAGCTCGCCCCGATAGTAGTCGAAGAGCAAATTCATCTCTTCCAGTTCCACATAAAATCCGGAGTGTCCAATCAAGCGGATTCTCATCTCTTACGGCACCCAACTTTCTGTTGCGGCCTGTCTGTCAGGCTCTTAGTTGTAGCAACAGCAAGTATAACATAGGAAAGGGCGCGCGACAGCCTTTTTCCGTTCCGCTCAGGGCAGCACGAGTTCCGCGGAACTTCCGCCCTCAGGCTGCTTCCGGATTCGAATCTGGCGCTCAATCTTTTCCTTGAGCTCCGGGACGTGGGAAATCACGCCGACCAGCCGCGCATCGGCCGCGAGCTCCAGAAGTGCCTGCAATGCATTCCGGAGCGCCCCCTCATCCAGGGTTCCGAAGCCCTCGTCGATGAACATTGCGTCGAGGCGAATGCCGCCGGCCTCCTCCTGCACCGTGTCCGAGAGGCCGAGCGCCAGCGCGAGCGAAGCCTGAAACGACTCACCGCCGGAGAGGCTCTTCACGCTGCGCTGACCGCCGTTGTAGTGATCGATCACATCGAGCGAGAGCCCCGACTGCGATCTCTTGTTCTCGGCCTCTTTGCTCCGCACGAGCTCATAGCGCCCCTCGGTCATCTCCATGAGGCGGATGTTGGCGCGCACAATGATGCGCTCAAAGTAGTCGAGCTGCACATAGGTTTCGAGCATCAGCTTCTCCTGTCCCGAGAGCTGTCCGCTCGCCGTGTCGGCGAGACTTTTTCGCCGCCCGGAAGTGCTGCAACGCCTCCGCCTCCTCTGCCGCAAGTTTTTGCCAAGTAAGAAAGGCCTCCCGGTTTCGCGCGAGGGCAGCGCTGCACTGTTCCGCGCGCTTTCGCAGCGCGTCACGCGCTGCCTCTGCCTCGCGAAGCCGCGCCGTCAAAGCAGCCGGGTCGGCAGGGTTTGAGTCCTCGCGCTCCGACGCGAGCGCCTTTTGCTCGCCCTCGAGGCGGCTGAGCCGCTGTGCGGTCTCCGCAATCGCCGCGAGCAGCGCCTGTTCCTCTCTCTCCGCTGTCTCTTTTTCCGTTTCGAGCGCCCGGATCTCGCGCTGCAAAGTCGGCGGCCTCTCCGGCCGGCAGCTGCTTTCTTTCCGGCTTCCTCGGCCGCGCGAAGCCCCTCGAGTGTTTGCCGCGCCGCACTCAGCCCTTCCTGCGCATTTCCCCGCGCTGTCTCAAGTGCCGCGCGCTTTGCTTCGAGCGCCGGAAGTTCCTCGCTGAGACGCTGATACTCCTTGGCCGCCGCTTTGCACTGCGCCGACGCAGTAAGGCTCTCTGCAATCTGTGCCTGCAGTACCGCCTCTTCGGCCTTTGCGCTGCGATCCAAGTCCTGAAAGGCAACCCCCGGAAACAGCTCTTCCGCCCGCTCGGTGAGTTTCCTTTCCTGCCCCTTCCAGTCGCTCCTGACTTGCGCTGTGGCGCTTTGCCGCCTGCTCGGCCGCCTGCTGACAATCTTTCTGTGCGGTCTCCAGCGCCTGCAGCGCTGCCTCGCTCGGCGTTCCGGCGGCTCTCGCCGCAATCTTCGGATGGTCTAGGCTCCCGCAGACCGGGCAGGGTTCGCCTGCCCGCAGCTGTTCCGCGAGAATCCCTGCCTGCCCCGCAAGAAAATGCCGATAGGCTGTCGTATAGTCCGCATTCGCCTGCTCGTAGGCCGCATAGCTCTCTTTATAGCTTTTCAGATCTCTCTGCCGCTCGAAGTAAATCCGCTTGTAGTCTTCAATCTGCTGCCGCACGAGGGCAAGCAGCTTCTGCCGCGCCGCCAGCGACTCTGCCTTGGCCTCTGCCCGCGCGAGAGTTTTCTCCGGCGCCGCTAAGCGCCCGGTGCTTTTCCCGCGCCGCGCTGAGCGCCTGCTCCGCCGCCGTAACGTCTGTCTCCGCGCGCCGAAGAGTCTGTTCCGCCGCCTGCACTTCCCGTTCGCCACGCTTCCGTGCTTCCGTCAGCGCAGCGACCTCCTCATACTTCGGCAAAAGCTCCCGGTAAGCCGGCAGTTTATCCCAGCGCGGCTTCTTTGCGGCAATGTCCGCGGAAAGAGTCGCTTCTCTCTGCCGCTGCGCCTCGAGCTTCTGCTGTTCGGCCAGAACCTCTCGCTCCTTCTCCTGTCTGCGTCTTTTCCGCTCTGCGGCCTCCTCCGCCCGCGCGAGTTCCGCCACGAGCATTGTGATTTCTTTGTCCTTCTCCGCCCGCACTGCGACAGCCTTCTCCCGCTCCCGCTCTTCTTCCGCGAGCAGCTCCGGCAGCTGCGAGAGCAGTTCTTCCGCCGGCTTCTCTCCGCTGAGCACCGCTTCTCGCAGGGCTTCCGCCTCGCCCTCCGGCCTGAGCTGCTCTACGCAGCTCTCTATCTTCTGCGCGAGCCGGTCACAAGTCCGCTCACAGTCGGCGCTCCGCTGTTTCAGCCTATCCTGCAGCGCGGCAAAGCGCTCCGTGTGAAAAATCCGGCGGAAAATCTTTTGTCTCTCCTCCGTGCTAGCAAGCAGCAGCTTTAAAAAGTCTCCCTGCGAAATCATCGCAGTCTGCAAAAACTGCTCGCGGTTTAAGCCGAGTATATCCTCGAGCGCTTCATTGACCTCTTTGACTTTGGTCCTGACGCTTCCGTCCGGCATATGTAGTTCCGCCTCCGGGAGCTGCTGGGTCTCTCCCTTGCCGCGGCGCGCGGGGCGCAGATAGCTCGGCGTGCGCCGCACCTCGTAGATTGCGCCTTTATCCTCAAAGCGGAACAAAACCTCTGTCTTCTGCTCCGGAGAAGCGTACTTTGAGCGGAGCATCTCGGGCTTTCGCATCGCGCCGCTCCCCTCGCCGTAGAGCGCAAAGCTGATTGCGTCAAAGAGCGTTGTCTTGCCCGCGCCCGTGTCGCCGGTGATCAGATACAGTCCGGCGCCGCCGAAGCGCGCAAAATCAATGGTCGTCTCGCCCGCATAGGGGCCGAACGCGTTCATCGTGAGAAGCAGCGGTCTCATGCGTCCACCTCCCGCTCCGCAAGTGCCTGCGCGAGCATCTTCTGTTCGAGCGGGTTCATCTCCCGCCCGTTCTGTCCCCGAAAGAAGTCCGCGAACAGTTCCTCCGGCGTTCTCGACTCTGCGCGGCTCTGTTGCCCGAGCGCCATCCGGGTTCTGGTTCGCCGGTTATCATAGGCGAGTTCCATCAGATTGTGATAAATGGTTCTGAGGCGCTGCAGAGCGCCCGGCACATCGCTCTCATCGGTCAGCGTGATGCGGTAATAGTCCTCGAGGCTAAGCGGCGCATAAAAAGACCGCGCCGTGAGTTCCTCGTAGCTTCCACGGAGGCAGCGGAGTTCGTGAAGCGGCGTGAGCGGCAGCTCTTCCACCTTGAGCGCCGCCATCCCGTCCGCCTGCTTTTCACCGAGCGTCACAAGACTGATGCTCTTTTCCTGGGCCGCCTCGGAAAAAGAGTATTTGAGCGGCGAACCCGAGTAGCGGATTCGCTCGCTCCCCGCGTTCTGCGGCCTGTGGATATGCCCGAGCGCCACATAGTCAAAGCCTTCAAAGACCGATGCGTCCACATTGTCGAGTCCGCCGACCACTGTCTCCTCCGAGTCGGAGCGCAGCGCGCCCGTCACGAACTGGTGCGCGAGCAGCACTTTTCTGTGTGTCGGGTCCGCGGTTCGAAGCGTTGCCTCGAGGACCGTCCGGACGGCATCGGTATAACTCTCGATTGCGGCCTCCGGAAAAAAGCTCCGCACGGTCGCAGGCTTCAAAAAGGGTAGCAGATAAAAATCCACCTCGCCGAAGCTGTCCGAAAATATCACACAGCGCACAATGCCGTCAAAGACCGGCGACACATAAATCCGCGCCTTCCGAAAGAGGCCGCCGCCGTAGGCCGTGCGCTCCGGCGAGTCGTGATTGCCGTAAATCGCAAGTACCGGGCAGTGTTCCGCCGCGAGCCCTTCCAAGAATAAATTCAAGAGCTGTACGCTCTCGGCGCTCGGCATCGTCTTATCGTACAAATCTCCGGACAGCAATACAGCATCCGGCCGCTCCCGCCGGACGGCCTCAAGAATCTTTTCTAGGATATCGGCCTGGTCCTCGCGCAGGGAATACTCGTGCAGCCGCTTTCCGAGATGCAAATCCGAGAGATGAAAAAATCGCATACTGTCTCCTCCACAAAAAAAGCCGGGTCGGGGCTACATACCGCGCTCCGACCCGGCTTCTCAACTTTTATCACTCGCAGGAGAGCTCTCCCGTCTCCTCGATCTCGTCAATCAGCGCGACCCGCTCTGCGTGACGACCGCCCTGGAACTTCGCATCGAGCCAGCTGTCCACAATCATCTTCGCGAGGTCTTCGCCGACCACGCGCGCACCGAAGGCAATCATATTCGCGTTGTTGTGCTCCCGCGCCATCTTTGCGCTGTAGGGCTCCGAGCAGACCGCCGCGCGTATGCCCTTTACCTTATTCGCCGCGAGGCTGATGCCGATGCCCGTGCCGCAAATCAGCACGCCGCCGTCCGCCTCGCCGCTCGCGACCATCTTGGCCGCGCGGTAACCGGCGAGCGGGTACTGATAGCGCTCCTTCGTGTCCGTGCCGATGTTCACGACTTCGATGCCGCGCTCTTTTAAATGTTCGAGAATCGCAAACTTTAAATCGACCGCCGCGTGGTCGTTCGCAATCACCAATTTCATTCCTGTGCCTCCCGTGCGAGGAGAGCCTCTCTCTCCTTCTCGTAGCCCGGCTTGCCGAGCAGTGCGAACATGTTGCGCTTGTAGCTCTCGACACCCGGCTGATCGAACGGATTCACGCCGAGCAGGTAGCCGCTCACGCCGACCGCAAACTCAAAGAAATAGAAGAGTGCGCCGAGCGAATACTCATCCTGTGCCGGGATATTGATCTGCATGACCGGAACGCCGCCGTCAATGTGCGCGAGCTTGGTGCCGCGCATCGCATTCTTGCACACAAAGTCCATGGTCTTACCCGAAAGGTAGTTGAGGCCGTCCGGATCGCCCGCCTCTTCCTGAATCACGAGCTCGTTCTTCGGCTGCTCCACATTCAAAACCGTCTCCATCAGGATGCGTCTGCCGTCCTGAATATACTGGCCCATCGAGTGGAGATCTGTCGTCAGGTTGACCGAGTGCGGCAAAATGCCCTTCTGATCCTTGCCTTCGCTCTCGCCGAAGAGCTGCTTCCACCACTCGGAAATCATCGCGAGACTCGGCTCATAGTTTGCGAGCACCTCGACCTCCTTGCCCTTGCGGTTCAAGACGGTTCTCGCGACCGCATAGCGCATCGCATCGTTGTCCGCATACGCCTCGGTGAGCAGCGCCTGCCGCTCTGCCGCCGCGCCCTCCATCAGGCGGGAGATGTCGGCACCGGAGACGGCAATCGGCAGGAGACCGACCGCAGTCAGCACCGAGAAGCGTCCGCCCACATCGTCCGGAATCACGAAGCACTCATAGCCCTCGCAATCTGCGAGCTGCTTTAACGCACCGCGCTGCTTGTCCGTCGTCGCATAAATGCGGGACGCCGCGCCCGCCTTGCCGTACTTCTTCTCGAGCAAAGTCTTGAAGACACGGAAGCTGATGGCAGTCTCCGTCGTCGTGCCGGACTTCGAGATGACATTCAGCGAGAAGTCGCGCTCGCCGATCACATCGATCAGCGCGTTCATATACTGTCCGCTCATGTTGTTGCCGACAAAATAAATCTCCGGCGTCTTCCGCTCGCCCTTCGGCAACTGGTTGTAAAACCCGTGGCGCAAAAACTCAATGGCCGCGCGCGCGCCGAGATAGGAACCGCCGATGCCGGCGACTACCAGGACATCCGAATCCCCCTGAATCTTCGCCGCCGCCTTCTGAATACGCGCAAACTCCTCTCTGTCATACGCTTCCGGCAAATCCACCCAGCCGTGGAAGTCGTTGCCCGCGCCCGTGTGCTCGACCAGCTCATCCTTTGCCGTCTCCGCAGCCTGCTCCATCTGGACCAGTTCCCGCTCACTCAGAAAAGAAAGTGCGCCCCGCAAATCAAATTGAATGCAGCCCATATTTTTTCCTCCTCACACCGCGCCTTGCGGCATCCTTTTTCGTTCCATTTTATCACAATTTTACAAGAAAAACGCAGTCGTTTGTAAAGCCCTGCGCCCCGTGTTACACTGTCCCCGAAACAACCGGAGCTTCACAGAAAAGGAGTCTTTTTATGTCCGTCGATGCAACTTCCGCCGCGGTTCGTCACCGCTTAAAGCAGCACCTCTTCCTGATCGGCTTCATGGGAAGCGGCAAGTCCACGGTCGCAAGCACACTCTCCGCAGCACTCGGTATACCCGCGTTGGACAGCGATGCCTGCCTTGAACAAGAGCTCGGCTGTAGCATCGCCGACTTTTTTTCGCGCGAAAGCGAACAGGCCTTCCGCGACCGAGAGACCGAATTTTTACGAAAACTCCGCGGGCAGAGTCCCTGTCTGATTTCCTGCGGCGGCGGCATGGCGCTCCGCAGCGAAAACCGCGCGCTGATGCGCCTGCTCGGGTCCCCGTCATTTACCTCACGGCGACACCGGAGACCGTTTTTTCGCGCATCGGCACCGATACCGCTCGTCCGCTCTTAAAAGACAAGAAGACCTCTGCCGACATCGCCGCCATGATGCAGGCGCGTCTCCCGCTTTACGAGGACGCGGCCTCGCTGAAAATCGCAACCGATCACCTGAGCCCCCGCGGAAATCACAAATGCGCTCATTCGTCTGTTGCAGCCGTTTTTGTCCGGAGACGAATCCCGTTGACCGTGACATCCTCGGAGACCGGAATCAGAAAATATTCCCGGCCGTCGATCACCCGGGTGCTGAGAAGCTCGCTCGCATCGCTTTGCAGTTTTAATTGCAGCGAATCCGTCTCGACCGTGAGCGTCTTCGGCGCGCTCAGGTTTTCGACCAGCAGCGCTTCCTTGCTCTCCCCGAGCACCTCTTCATAGACTTCATCGAGGCGCGAAAGCGCCTCTTCTTCCGCGCCGCACTCGTCGAGCAGGCGCTTGAATTCCCCTTCGATAACACCGGCGGCTCCGTGACTTCACTGTCTCCGGCCTCTTCCGCAAAGCGGTTCACCGCCTCCTGCAGACTCTGCACCAGAGCAAAGTTGCAGTCTTCTCCGAGGCTGCGCTCGACAATCTCCCGGAAGGCATCCTTCTCCGCGCTCTCGGCGCGAGGGAGTTCGGTTCCGAGCAACACATCCGCGAGCTCCTCGTGGCGCGTCTTCTCGCTCCGCGCATACCAGAGCGCCGCGTGCAAATCCGTATTTCTCTCGTTGAACGCCGGGTACAGGAGACCGATATCCGGCTTTTTTACGCTCCAGTTCTCCATGCGGCTCAGGAAGGACTTTGCCTCGGCGTCATAGCAGAGCCCCTCGCGGAGCAGTTCCACCGGGACAAATCGAGAGCTCGAGGAAGGGATACACATATTCCGAGCCGTCGCTTAACCCCACACGATCCTTGGTTCGCCCCGGAATATCGTAGACACCGTGCACCAGGAGAATCAGGTAATTGCCGGTGAAGGCGTAGTGCTGAATGATATCCTGAAAAAATTCCTGCAGGAGCGCCTCGTCCTTTAATTCGCTCTTTAAGAGCCGGTACAGCTTCTCCTGCGCGCCGCCCTTCCTTCTCCGCCGCAAGCGGAAATTCAATGTTAAAAAGCGTCCGTCCGATTCTGCCGGAGACCGCCTTTTTAAAGAGCTCGCAGTACTGAAACAGCTCCTCCTCCTCAAAGCTGTAGAACTGATCCTGCAAATCCGCTATAATCTGCTTTTCGCCGTTCACATAGCAGCCGCGCATGCGGTCAATACGGCAGTCGTTCTTATCGAATAGTTTTCTCACCTCGAGCACTGCTTTTCTGTCCATTTTTCTCCTCCTCAAAGTTCTCCGAGCCCGAAAGGCTGCTCTTCTTTTGCGTAGCGACATAAGTCATTCAACACACAGCCTCCGCAATTCGGCTTCCGCGCCGTACATACCGCCCTGCCGTGATCCACGAGGCGGTGGCAGAACTGGTTGCTCTCCTCCGGCGGCACCAATTCCCACAAGAGTTTTTCTACCTTTGCGGGTTCCTTCACATCATCCACGAGCCCGATGCGATTCACGAGCCGTATGCAGTGGGTATCGGTGACAATCGCCGGTTCCCCGAAGACATCTCCCATAATCAGATTGGCGCTCTTTCTGCCGACCCCCGGCAGCGCGAGCAATGCCTTAAAATCGCGCGGCACCTGATCCTGATACTCTTCATGCAGCACCGTCATACACTTTTTAATGTCCCGCGCCTTGGAATTGCCGAGCCCGCAGGGGCGCACGATTTCCTCTATGGCCTCGACCGGCGCTTCCGATAGGGCCCGCACCGTCGGAAAGCGCTCATAAAGCCGCGGCGTCACCTGATCCACGCGGAGATCCGTGCACTGCGCCGCGAGCCGCACCGAAATCAGAAGCTGCCATGCATCTTCATAGGTCAAGGTACACTTTGTGTCCGGGTAGAGCGCTTTTAAGCGCTCTATGACTTCTTTTGTGAGTTCTCGACGCGCGTTCAAAGCTGTCTCCGCACCGCGCTTTCCCTTCTTGTTCTCTGTCTTTTTCTCTGTTTCCCTGTTTCATTTCTCCCTGTCTTGCCTTTCTCTTCCTCTCGCTTCCCGGCTTTCTTTCGCCTTCTCTTTATGCTATCATACTTTCTACTTTCATTTTCAACGGAATAAGGAGGCGAAGCTGATGAACGGTGCAGAGGCAATGGTCAAATGCCTGACCGCGGAAGGCATCTCCCGCATTTTTGGTTATCCGGGTGTCGCAATTTCACCCTTTTTGGATGCCGTCTTTCAGGACGCATCGATTGAACATATTCTGGTACGCCAGGAACAGGCCGCAGGCCACGCCGCGAGCGGCTATGCGCGCATCACCGGTCGCCCGGCGATCTGCGTGAGCTCTTCCGGCCCGGGCGCGACCAATTTAATCACGGCACTCGCAACCGCCTACGCGGATTCCATCCCGCTCATTGCCATCACGGGACAGGTCAACTCCTCTCTCCTCGGACGCGATGTGTTTCAGGAAGCCGATATGCGCGGCGCGACCGAGTCTTTTGTCAAATACTCCTATCTTGTCAAAAATGCCGACGAGATTCCGCGCGTCTTCAAAGAGGCCTTCTACATCGCGAATTCCGGCCGCAAGGGGCCCGTGCTCATTGATATTCCGATTGATGTCCAGATGCAGACGCTGAAAAAGCCTTTCGCCTATCCCGAACAGCTCACGATGCGCGGCTATAAGCCGAACGTCAAGGGCAACAGCCTCCAGCTGTCCCGCGTGATTGCCGCGATTCAGAAGGCGAAAAAACCGCTGGTCTGCGCGGGCGGCGGCGTGATTCTCGGCCAGGGCGAAGCGGAACTCCGCGCCTTCTGCGAAAAGTACCGGATTCCGCTCGTCCACACGATGATGGGCATCGGCGTACTGCCGAAAAATCACCCGCTCTACTTCGGCATGCTCGGCAACAACGGAAAACCGTATGCAAACCGCGCCGTTGCCGCGAGCGACCTCCTGATTATCGTCGGCGCGCGCATCGCGGACCGCGCTGTCCCAAAGCCTGAAAATCTGGAGCAACGCGTCAACATCATCCACATTGACATTGACACCGCGGAAATCGGCAAGAACTTAGGTCCCACGATTCCGCTGGTCGGCGATGCGAAGATTGTTTTTGCGGCCCTCGCCGAGGCGCCCATCACGATTGATACGAGTGAATGGCTCCGGGAACTCGAGGAAAAGAAGCGCAGCACCGTGGATCTGCGCCGCTTCAGTGACAAACTTGTAAACCCGGTGGAACTCGTGAAACAGCTCTCCGAAAAGATGGAGGACGATGCGATTTATGTGGCGGATGTCGGTCAGAATCAGCTCTGGTCCGCCGACAACTATGTGATGAAGCGCGGTCGCTTCCTGACAAGCGGCGGCATGGGCACCATGGGCTATTCGATTCCGGCGGCCATCGGTGCAAAGTTTGCCGCACCGGAGCGCCAGGTCGTCGCGGTCTGCGGTGACGGCTCCTTCCAGATGTCCCTCTATGAGCTCGGCACCATCGCCGTCCAAAAACTCCCGGTCAAAATTCTGATCATGAAGAACCGCTTCCTCGGACTGGTCCGCGAATACCAGGCGAAAACCTACAACCGCCGCTATGAGGCAGTCGAGCTCTTTGACTACCCCCGCTATTCGCATATCGCCGCTGCCTATGATATGTCCTACTTCCACTGCGACAACAACGCTGCGCTCGGAGAAACGCTGGATGCCTTCCTCGCCTGCGAGACAGCCGCACTCATGGTCTGCGATGTGGACAGCGAGAACAATACCCAGTGAGGAGGAGCCCTATGAAAGGAATTTTTTCTGTGCTGGTCGAGAACCGCGACGGCGTGCTCTCGCAGATTGCGGGTCTCTTTGCGCGCCGCGGCTTCAACATTGACAGCCTCGCGGTCGGCGAGACCGAACAGCACGATGTATCCAGTATGACCATTGTCTCGAGCGGCGACAGCCGCACCCTCGACCAGGTCGAAAAGCACCTGAACAAAAAAATCGATGTGATTAAAGTGCGGCGGCTCGAAGAGAGCAGCTCCATCTTAAAAGAGATGATGCTAATCAAGGTCGCGCACTCCGTGACCACGCGCGCCTCCCTCATAGAGCTCTGCTCCGTGACCGACGCGAAAGTGGTCCACTTCTCACAGAAGACTATGGTCATTCAGCTGACCGCAGAGCCCGAGGCCATTCTGAATTTCATTGAACTCGTGCGAAATTACGACATTCTCGAGATTCAGCGCACCGGCAGTATCTGCGTGAGCAAGGACTGAAGAAGATACAAGACTTTTCTCTGCTTACATCTTCCTTGAAACAGTATGTTTGGAGGAAAAAGGCATGAAGCATGCTATTTGTCCTTCTTTTGGTGGGGCTTGTATGAAAGACGGGAAGAATAAGTCCGGAACCCAACGGTGGCGCTGCGATGCCTGCTCAAGGATGCGTGAAAGTTCAACCCCGACACGAGAGAATGCAAACACAAGGAACTGACACCAACTCTTTTTGTCCTATAACTCAAAAAGGAGCTGTGAAGAAACATTCTTCACAGCTCCTTTTTCTGTCTCAGGCTTGGCCGCTGCGCTTCGGCACCTTGGGCAGGTTCCAGTCATAGTGCACGGCAATGCAACGCACCAGAATCACGCAGAGACTGCCGATCAGCGCAGCCTTGTTTTCCGAGCCGAGCATCCGCCAGGCGAGAACCGTCAGAATGGCTCCCGGCACCGAGGCCATCGCATAAATATTTTTCCAGAATATCTCGGGCATCTGGTTTGCGAAGATATCGCGAATCGCACCGCCGCCGACTCCCGTCACCGTTCCGAGGAAGGTGCAGAGAAACAGTCGGTTCATGCCGATGTTAATGCCGGCAAAGACACCGTCCACCGTGAAGGCCGCAAGGCCCAGGGTGTCACACCAGAAAAGCAACGCATTCAGCGCCTTCTTCGAGCCCGGCAGACGGCGATTCGTATAGAGATACAGAAAAACGATGTTCGCCGTAATCACCGCAATCAACACATAAATCGGATTCACAAACATGACCGGCGGCTCTTTGCCGATCACGATGTCGCGCGTCATACCGCCGCCGCAGGCCGTGATGACCGCGAGAATGTTGACGCCGAAAATGTCCATGTCTCGCTTCACACCGACCAGCGCGCCGGAAATCGCAAACGCAATGGTGCCGAGCAAATCCATAAAACCGATGACAGAAAAAATCATCCCTTTACCCCGCGGCTAAAGCCCTCACCGTGAACCTCCGAAATACGTCCCACAATCAGGAAGCAGGCCGGATCAATCTCGTGCGCGATGCGGATAATCTGCGGCAACTCGCGGTTGTAGATAACCGAGAGCACCACCTGTGTCGGCCGGTTCGTGTATCCGCGGTCCGCATGCAGCAGCGTCACGCCGCGTCCCATCTCTTTGAGTATGGCGTTCTTCACTTCCTCCGGCTTCTCACTGATAATCTTGACTTCGGTGCGTGTGGTTCCGATCAGCGTCATCTTATCGATCGAGATGGAAGTCACAATGACACAAATCAGACCGAAGAGCACGCGCTCCCAGGAGAAGAGAAGTCCCTGCGAGAGCAGCGTAATCATATCCGTGATGATGAAGCCGGCGCCGAGCGGCAGGCTCAAATACTTCTTTGCCATAATCGGAATTACATCCATACCGCCGGTCGAAGAGCCCGCGCGGAGCACAATGCTGAGCGTAAGTCCGGTTCCGAGTCCCGCAAAAATCGCATTCAGCATGAGATCCTGGGTGAGCACCACACCTTTCAGCGCGTGGCTCCAGAACTCCAGCGCAATCGGGCTGATGAAGGAACTGAGTATCGTCGACATACCGAAGCCCTTGCCGATGAAGATGAAGCCGAGCAACAAAGTAAATATGTTCAGTGCGAGCAGGAGCGGCGGCACCGGAAGTCCCGTAATCTTGTGTAACACGAGGGAAATACCCGTGGTTCCGCTGGTGAGGAGATCCATGGGCAAAATAAAAAGCTGTACGACAAGCGCATAGCCTACATTGCCTACAATGATTTGCAGGAGACCGATTAATTTCTCCTTATATTCCATTCCCCCCAGCATTTTCCGCAATTTTTCCATAAAAAACCGTCCTGTTCTTCATTTTTCGTGCTTCTTTATTATAACGCTTTGTCCAAAAGAGACAAGCGCGAAAAAAAGCACCCCATTTCCGAACAGTTTAACAGAACTGTTCGGAAAATGGGGTGTCTTTTCGCTGTGATACGTCATTTATCTTTCTGATATCACTCGGCACCGGGCGGTGTGAGACTCTCGTTCGCATCGCCGCTGCCCTTCGGCGAGACATAGTGCACGCCGCTGTCTTGCGCCGTATTGCCCGCGGCGGCTGTCGACGTGCCGTTCGAAATGCTCTCGCCGCTACGGCCGAGCAGTGCGTTGACGAGTTCCGGAAGCAGGCCCTGATTCTGTTGCCAGATTTTCTCAATCTGGTTCTCCGGAACCGGCGAGACACCGAGTCCCACCTCGAGGGTGATGTTCGGAATGCCTTTCTCCCAGTCGAGCCAGTCCTCAAAGCCTGCGCCGTAGCGGGAGCCGTCCGCAGCCGGATCCACCAGCGCATAGCCGGTGCGGCGCGCCGCAATCACCGCCATCGCCTTGTCCTTGGCCTGCACCTCCTTGGAGGCATGCATCTGCGACCAGTAGATAATCTGTCCCTGCGCGTGGTAATTGATGACCTCGCTGAACTTCTGCTCGTTCACGAGCTTTATGATTGCCTGGGTCTCCGGCTCCGAAGCGGCCGACGGTCCCTTGTAGAACTCCGAGGACGCCTTGCCGCGGTTATCGTTTAGCTGTGCCCAACCCTTGGTCGGGAAATTGTGATTCAGGTCGACGCCGTTCACATTGTTCTTCCACTTGTTCAAATACCAGTTGTACTTGTCCTTGTTCTCCAGGAGACCCCAGTCCGCCCAGCTCTCAATGACACGCTGTACGGTCTGCTTGGAATTTGCATTGTTCAGGCCGTCCAATGCGCGCTGGGAAATCTGCACGCCGTCCGGGTTCGCCATCGGCACAAACTGGATGCAGACATCGTTCAGCGCAGTCTCTCCGCTCGCCTTCCGATCCAGCATCTCCCGCACCTGCCGCATCACGAGCGGCGTCGTGATATACTCGCGCGCATGGATTGCCGCGAGCACCAGCACCTTCTTCTCCGCGTTCGGATTGCCGATCACAATGCGGTAGATGTTTCTGCCGTCTACCGTTTCCGATTGAATCCGTCGTGACACCCTCATACTTTGATTTGAGGAGCTGCATATCCGCCTCCAGACGCTGGTAGGTATACATCTCCTGCCCCGCAAAGTAGAAGTCGGTCTGCGCCGTCGCTGCCTCCGCCGTATTATTCGCCGCGCTGCCGCTCGTCTGCGCTGCACTCTTTTTCACAACACCGGCCATCGCGGGCTGTGCCATTCCTGCCGCCATGCAAACCGAGAGCGCTGCCGCCCACAGTCGCATCCGCTGTTCTCTCTTCATCTCTACCTCCGTCATCGAAGCGCATCGCTGCGCGAATTTGCAAACTATCTTGATTATACGACAGGGAGACGTTACAAAATACCGACGATTTTGTTAAGAATCTTAGTTTTATTCCGCATCCGCGAAGCGGAAATTCTCCTTTCCCGCGCCCTGCTCAAAGAAATACTTGATAATACCGCGGTCCACATCCGAAAAAGCGCCCGCCTTATAACTGACTTGCACCACAGCATCCTTGCCTGTAATCATAAAGGCCTGCTTGTTCATCGCCGTCGGCGCGAGCAGTGCGGCCTCTACGCCGCGCGAAAACCACTCCGGCTCGCTGCCCTCATAGCGGCTCACGCGCATCGCGTCCTTGGAGCGGTGCGGCTTTCCTTCCTCTTTGCCGTAGCCGAACGCAATCACGCCGTAGAGCTCGCCGCCGGCTTCTCCCCTCCACCTTCTTCATGCTGTAGGTGCCGCCGATCCACCAGGTGTTAATACCCTCCTGCTGTGCCAGCAGCAAAAGGTTCGCACCGCAGTAGCCGACCCGCTCGGCCGCCTTGCTGCCGTGGGGTCCGGCGAGCAGAATAAAGTTCTCGACACCGCTCGAGAAAAACAGTGTCATACCCGGCCAGAGCTGCAGCTCTTCGTTGGCATGCAGGCTAAGCTTCAGACCGAATTCCGCATTCAGCGCCCGGATGCGCTCTTGCAGTGCTTCCAGCACTTCCTCTTCGACCGCCTCATCCGTAAACTGCCGCACTGTGTGCCGCTCTTCGATTGCTTCCCAAATCGTCATATCGCATTTCCTCAAATTTCGCTTTGACACCGGTTCATCATATTTCTTGTAAGCTTCCGTAGAGTTCTTCCCGCCTGTCCTCAAAACTCGGGAGCTTTTCGCGCACCTCGCGAAGCCGCTCGCTGTCCAAATAGACCGGAAATACCAGCTCTCCCTCACCCGCGCTCGCCGTCACAACGCCCATCGGGTCTATGGCTGCGCTCTCTCCCATGCGGATTTTACTGTACTGATTTGCCGCGAGCAGATAGCAGGTATTCTCAACGGCGCGCGCCTTGAGCAGCGTGCGGAAGTGTTCGCTCTTTAAGTCGCCCTTGACCCAGGCCGAGGGCATCAGCAGGATTTCGGCGCCGCCGGCCCGCGCGACCCGCGCGACTTCCGGGAAACGGAGCTCATAGCAGACAAAGAGTCCCAGCTTCCCGAAGGGACTGTCAATCGGACGAAACAGCTGCTCGCCGCGCAGATAGTCATCCGACTCCCGGTACCCGAAGGCGTCATAGAGATGCGTCTTCCGGTAATGACCGCGAATCTCTCCCCTGTCATCCAGAATCAGCGCACTGTTATAACTGCGGTTCTCGCTGTCCGCCGTCTCTGCGCGCTCGTAAAATCCAAAGACTGTCCAGATTGAAAACCGGGCGGCGAGTTCCCGCACGGCGCTGACAAAAGGCCCGTCCAATGCTTCCGCTGTCTCCGCGCGCAGCTCCCGCGTCATCCCGCGTGAAAACTCCGCCATGCAGGTCTCCGGGAACAGAATCAGCTCCGCCCGGAAGCGTTCCCTGCGCCTCCCGCATCATCGCTTCCATTTTTTTAACATTATCGGTCACCTGTTCGGCCACCGTCATCTGGGCAATCGCAAAGGTGTGCCGCATTGTTAAAAACGCTCCACGAGATCCGCAATCGGCTTTCTCTTCTCATGCAGATGCGCCGGATGTGCCTCCGCCGCCTTTTCTCCGATCGGGAAGAGCGCAATCAGTTCGTACGGCGCCATCACAGGGAAGAGCTCTTTCGCGCGCGGTGCGTCAAAATACCCTACCCAGGTCGTGCCGAGTCCCTCCGCCTCGATGGCAAGCATGATATGCGTCGCCACAATGCTCGCGTCAACCGTTGCAAAGTTCGTTTGATCAAACTCGCGCACCCAGGCCTCGCCCGGAACAGCCGCCACCATCAAAAAGCAGTCGGCCCCGAAAATGCAGGGGGTTATCTCATGTACCTTCTCCACCGCCTCCGGACTCTCGAGCAGAAATACGCGGAACGGCTGCTCATTGTGTGCGGTCGGCGCAATGCGCGCTGCCTCCAGAATGCGCTCCAGTTTCTCCGCCGCCACCGGTGCCCCCGTCAGTTTTCTGCAGGAATAGCGTTCGCGCGCAAATTCCAAAAAATTCATCTTATCCATCGTGAATCTTCTCCTTCCTCAGGAAGCCTTCTTCTTCCGGTTCCAGAACAGCGGAAATCCCGCACCGAGTGCGCGGAACTTCTTGCCGCTTTTCCGCTCGATCCACGCCGCAAACCCGGCCGCATCCGCCGGTTGCAACGCTCCCATGTCGACAACGACCGCGGTCTGCGGGTTGCGGAACAGGTAAAAGCGCTGTGCGTCCTTTGCGAGGCGCAGAAGCTCCTCGTATCTCCAGGATCCGCTGTCCTCAATTTGAATTTCTTCCTCCGCAAAGCGGTAAATGACATGCCCCTCGGCATCGCCGCGCTGTTTTAAGACAGCGTCCGCCCGTGCCTTTGCGACGGTATTCCAGCCAAGCAGCAGCCAGACCCCGAGCGCAATACAGAGCACCCGCTGCGGCGTCCCGAACACAGGGCTGAACCCGAAGGCAGTCAGCACCGCCCCCATCGCAACCCGGCTCCAGATACGCAACTTTCAAATAAAAGGAACTGTGCGCGAAATAAGCCCCGCACAGCCTCCTCCGTAAACACGGTCTCCGTCTCGTAGCGCACACCGCGCTCTTTCTGTTCGTCCATCGTATTTTTCCTCTTGTTGTTATGCTGCTCTTATTTTGCTACGGTTCTCCGCAAAATTCCATGAATTTTTGATGAATTCCCCGTCAAAGCTCCTCGCCATAACAAAAGGCATAATTGACAAAAAAACGGACGCCGGACGCAAGGGCGCTTTCCTCGATTTGAAACCGCGGGCTGTGATTCGGATAGCGCTTTTCTGCGTCCTCACTCCCGCCGCCGAGTGCCAGAAAACACTTCGGATTCTCATATTTTGCGAAGTCCTCGCCGCTCATGCGGACACCGCCCGACCGCAATCGATCGCCAAAGATAGAGGCCGCCGCACGGGCGCGCGGTCTCGGTGCAGGCCGCATCGTTGATGAGCGGCGGCGGTCCCGGCTCATAACGGACGCTGATCTCTGTCCCCGTGCTCTCGCCGATGCCGCGCGCAATCCGCTGTAAAAGTGCCGGGAAGCGCTCTCTGACCTCTGTGTCAAAGCTGCGGCCGGTTCCGAGCAGCACCGCCCGATCCGGAATCACATTGGCGCTCTGTCCCGCCTGAAACGAAGTTACGCCGAGCAACGCCGCGGTCTGCGGGTCGAATTCCCGCGCGAGCGCACGCTGCAGTTCCTCCACGAACAGGCACCCCGCCGGAATCGGATCGATTGCGCGCTGCGGCGCCGCGCCGTGTCCGCCTCTGCCGCGAATCTCTACTCGGAAAGTATCCGAAGCCGCCATCACGGGACCGCTCTCAAGGGTCGCCGTTCCGGCTTCCATGTCTCCCCAGATATGGAGACCGATCAGCCGGTCGCAGCGGCGCACCAGCGGATGATCCTTCATCCGCTCCGCGCCGCTGTTCCGGATTTCTTCCTCCGCCGGCTGAAAAATGAAGAGAATATCGACCGGAAGTTCCTCCCGCAGCTCCGTGAGCACACGCGCCGCCACTAGGAGCATCGCGAGATGGCTGTCGTGCCCGCAGGCATGCATCACCCCCGGCACTTCCGAGGCAAACGGCAGGCCGGTCTCTTCCTGTACCGGCAGCGCGTCCATATCGGCCCGCATGCCGAGCAAGGCCCCCTTGCTCTTTCCGCCGCGAAGATACGACAGAACTCCCGTACCGACCGCGCGCTCCGCCGTGAGGCCGAGTGCCTGCAGATAGGTCATGATTTTTTCCTGGGTACCTGACTCCTTCCAGGAGATTTCCGGATGCGCGTGGAATTCCCGCCTAAGCGCCGTGAGTTCGTCTCTGTGTTGCGCCACCCGCGCAGCAATTTCTTCTTCCCGCTTTGTCATGCCGCTTTCCTTTCCTTTCCCCGCAGCATACGGATACCTATGCCCGTGACCACAATCTCTGCCGCCGGCATCGCAATCCAGACGCCGGTCATGCCAAAGAGTGCGGAGAAGAGCAACAAGAACGGCAGCACCAGGACAATTCCGCGGAGCAGCGATAAAACCTGCGCCTGCTTGTCCCGCGCCGTCGACACGAAGTACATAATGGTCAATAAGTTAAACCCGAGAAACACACAACTCGTAAAGTAAAGGCGGAAGCCCTCCACGGCGAGCCGCTGCATCTCCGCATTGTTCTCGTGATTAAAGAGCGCCGTAATCTGTGCGGGGAAGCCCATCGTTGCGACATAGAAGACAGCCGAGGCAAGTCCGACCGCAATCAAGGCGTCGCGATAGGTGAGATGCAACTTTTCTGTGTCGTGCGACGCGAAAAAGCGCCCGAATAGCGGCTGGGATCCCTGTGCAATGCCGTTGTAAACCGCAATCACAACGAGGATGATGTTTGCCAGGACGCCGTAGGCCGCAACCCCGGCATTGCCCGCGAGGCGCAGAATGATGATATTGAAGACAATCATCACGATGCCGGTCGTAATCTCACTGATCAGCGAGGAAACGCCGAGCGAAAGCATGCGCCGCAGTTCTTCGAAACGATAGCCCCGCTTGACCGGATAGAAACTGCTCTTTTTCCGGATCAGATGCAACGAGAGCACCAGAATACCCATGACAGCGAAAAGACCGTCGCGAGCACCGCGCCGAAAATACCGAGTCCCATCGGAAAAATAAAAATATAGTCAAAAATCGTATTAAAGACACTGCCCGCAATCATGCCGAGCATCGCAAGTTTGGGACCTCCGTCGTTCTTGACAAAAGCCGAAAAAATCGAATTCGAGATAAACGCCGGGGCAAAGAGCAGCACCATGCGGAGATAAATCTTTGTCATCTCATAGGTCTCCGCCTTCGCGCCGAGAAGCACGGTCAGAGGATCCACAAAGAAAAGACCGAGCAGAGAAAAACAGAGTCCGGCCAGTACACCGGAAATTGCAGCTGTCGTATAGATCCGTCTGGAGCGTTCGGCGTCTCCGACCGTGCGGGATATAATGAAGCGCGTCGCGCCGCCGATGCCGATCATCAAGCCGACGCCGTTGATAAAATTATAAATCGGTATAGCCAGGTTGAGCGCGGCAAGGCCGTTGGCGCCAAGTCCCTTGGCGACAAAATAGGTGTCTGCCAGAATATAAATCGACTGTCCTATCATGGCGAGCATACTCGACAAAACATACTCCAGAAATTCCCTTTCGCGACTCATACTTCCCCCAGTTTACTTATGTTCTTTATTGTTATACTAAAAGAACCGGCGCACAAAAGTCAAGAGGCGGAACCCCCGAAAGAGTTCCGCCTCTTGTTGCCTTTCACCGTGCTCACGCCAGCGTGAGCAGCAGCGCCATCTTAAACTGTCCGTTTGCCTTTACACTGTGTCGTCCGCCCTTTGCCATGCGGAACTGGTCACCCGCCTTCAGGCTGTGCGGCGTGCCCTCATAGACAATCTCACCTTCGCCCTCCAGCGCAAAAATCAGCGCATCTCCGGGCGCGCTGTGCTCCGAGAGCCCCGTGCCCGCATCAAACGCCATGACTACAAACTTCATGTTCGGATTGGATGCGACATCCATATTGACGATGCTCCCCTTCTCATAGGAAAGCAAATCGCTGAGCCGGAATACCTCACCTGCCTTGACCTGTTCGTTCATAGTAATATCCTTTCCCGGAATCACTTCCGTATAAATGAATCCCTCTTCCGTTCGCACGCCGCAGAGCGTATTTTTTCTGACCAGCATCGCAGTCCCCGCTGTGAGCGTGCGAAGTCTCTCCTTCTCCTCCACCGCGTTGCGAAGCCGGAACTCGCCGCTCCCGAAATTGCCGAGATAGAGCACATCCTCCGGATAGCGCTCCGCGCTGATATCCGTGTTGCTGCCGAGCGAAAAATACGTCACACCGACGCTGCCGCTCTCCGTTTCCCGCGTGGAAATCGTGAGTCCCGCCTTCGGCGCGTGATCCTCTGAAAGCGAAAACTTTCTCTCCATAAGTCTCCTCCTTTTCGTCAACTATTATCGCAGATACCCTGCCCTTTCGCAAGGAGATTTCGCTGCGCTCATTCATTTGCTCCCGTCCCGGCGCTCTTGTCTTTTCTCGCCGTTTCCAGTATAGTTTTACCAGACTATTTGCTCGGAGGTACTATGAAAATTCAAAATTCCCGGAGAAGTGATGTGCTTCTGCTCATCACCTATTTTGTCTTCTACACCCTGGTGCTCTCACTCCTGCTCGCCTTTGCCGCCGCACACACATCCCGCTCTTTCGAAACGGCGCGGTTTACTACGGCGCTTACGGCGCAGGTACACTGCTCACCTTCCTGATTTTCTTTTGGCAGAAAAAGAAAGTGCTCCGTGAAGACTTTGAAAAATTCCGCACGCATTTCGGCAAGAACTGCCGCGTGGTGTTTCTCGCGCTGCTCATCATCTATCTCTGCAATATTCTGATCAATCTCCTGTTGCAGCATTTCCATATCAGCAACCAGAATCAGAATGTGCTCGGCGGTCTGGCGGCCGGCGGTTATCTCTGGCTCCTGATTTTGCTCGCCGTTGTATTCGCACCGGTCGTCGAGGAACTGGTTTTCCGTAACATCATTTTTAACCGTCTCTATCCGAAGAACCATCTGCTCGCCTACCTTGTCTCGATGGTCACCTTCTCGCTGCTCCACGGCGCGGCGGCCCTGACGAGCGGAAAGCTGCGGGATATGCTTGCCACACTCATCTATCTGCCGCTCGCCTTTTTCCTCTGCCGGCTCTATGAGACGCGGAAAAATATCATTTTCCCGATTGCGCTCCACTTCGTCAACAATCTGCTCGCGGTCCTTCTTCTTCTGTTACTGCAAGCAGTCAAAGGAGCCTGAGCCATGAAAAAAGCCTTTCCGGTCATGAAAACCTGCCCGCTCTTTGCCGGCATCGCAGAGAGCGACTATGAGAACCTGCTCGCTGCGCTCTCCGCCAAAGAAGACTTCTTTCCGAAGAACGAAACGGTGATTCAGATCGGAGATTCCGGCAAACGCGCCGGACTGGTGCTCTCGGGCGTTCTCGAAGTTTCCTTTTACGATGAAAATGCCGCTCTGGTCAGTGTGACCCGGATTGAACCCGGCAATGTCTTCGGCGCCATGATGCTCTGCGCCAAGGTCACCGACAGCCCCATTCATCTCCGCGCGGTCTCCGACTGTACCCTGCTCTTTCTGGACTTCTCGCGCCTCTTGCAGAATGCCGCGCGCCAGAGCACCGCGGAGACGCAACTCGCCGCAAACCTGCTCGGCTATTTTGCCAGACGCTCTTTTCTGCTCACCCAGAAAATTCGCATTCTCGGGCAAAAAAAACTGCGTGACAAATTAAAGCTCTACTTCACGACCCTGCCCAAGCAGAAAAACGGCATCCGGAAACTCCCGCTCTCGAAAACCGAGCTCGCGAGCTTTCTCTACGCGGATCGCAGCGCTCTCTCCAGAGAGCTGTCCCGCATGCAGGAAGAGGGCATCATCGCAATGGATGGCAAGGAGATTGTCATTCTGGATCCGGATTTCCTCGACTGAATCCGACTTCTCTTCTCCGTACAGCTTGCAAAAAGCGGTTCCGGCGCCTGCCTCGCGCAGCGCCGGAACCGCTTTTTCTTTCCGCATGCATCATCCCATATCGAGATGAAGATTTCCTTCCATCCGTTGGTATTACCTGTTGTCTTATCACGTCCCATGTCAGGATGGAACTTTCCGCCTGCGTCTGTGACCGGATTTTCGACTGTTTTTGCGCCACCATCGGACCCGGACTTATTCTTCCCGCATTCGATACAAGGTCCGTCACAAAAAGACAACCAGCCTGTTTCCAGACATTTCCCTCCGACCACACTGTTTCCGGGAAGATGTACGCAGCGAAACGCCTGGTATCACAAGGGGGTTACGCTCTTTTTACCGACTCGTTTTGTCCAACTTTCGTCGTAACGCTCTTTATGCCTGCATCACTCCGGGGCGGAATGAAGCTCTCCGCCTTTTCTGCAGCGAGAGCTTTTATATGTCTCCGCAAGGCTTCCGTTCGGCAACATGGTCTCCCACAATTCCCTTACGGAAAATTGCTTTTTGCCTCTCTGTGCCTCAAATTTCCGCAGCTCGCATTGCAGGCTCAGTTTCCGAGCTCCGCATTGATAAACTGCTGAGCCGTGCGTCCCGACACCCCACCGTGTCGCAGCTCGAACTGGTCTGCGCGCCGCAGCAGCTCTTCCTCCGCAAGCGTTATACCGTGGCGCTCGGCGAGCGCCAGTACAATCTCGTGATAGGCCCGGCGCGCCGGTTTGTAGTACCCGATTGAGAGCCCGAAGCGGTTCGCGAGCGAGAGCTTTTCCTCCATCGTGTCGGAGTGATGAATGTCCGCGTCCTGCTCCACATCATTCCGGTCTCTCCAGCTCTCCCGGATCAAATGTCGCCGGTTCGAAGTCGCGTAAATCAACACATTGTCCGGACGAGTCTCTACGCCGCCCTCAATGACTGCCTTTAAGAACTTGTACTCCGACTCATTTCCTCGAAAGACAGATCATCCATATAGATGATGAAGCGATAATTTCTGTTCTTAATTTCCGCGAGCACCTCGGAGAGCCGCCGGAACTGATACTTGTAGATCTCTATCATGCGGAGACCGTCTTTATAATATTCGTTTACAACCGCCTTGATGCTCGTCGACTTTCCCGTACCGCTGTCGCCGTAAAGCAGCACATTGTTGGCTCTCTGCCCGCGGAGAAAAGCCTCCGTATTTTTCCGGAGCTCTTCCTTCTGCGTCTCGTAGCCGATCAAATCCGAGAATTGCACGGCATCCATGTTGCGGATGGCCTTTAATAAGGTCCCCTTCGTCTCATCGTCTTCGAGACGGAAAGCTGCGTTGAGGCCGAACTTACCCACGCCGTAGGCACGGTAAAAATCACTCATCGTCGCAAAAAAGGCGGCGTCGCTCTCCGCAGCCGCAAGCTTCCGGCTCAGCACCTTCACCTTCTCACTGACCGCCCGATAACAGCGCACGGCAGGCTTCGGCAAAGCCCGATAGTTTGTCAGCACCGAGAAACAGTTCATGCCGAGTGCGGTCTCGAGCGGCTGAAAGTCATAGTGAAACAGCGCGCGAAAAATATGAAAATCCTGCTCCACAAAGGTATTCACACTGCCCTCGCCCGCGCCGGTCTTCTCCGCCGTCAGTGTAAACGGATTTTCATCCATCATGAGCAGATAACTCAAATAATTTTGCCACAGATTCTCGTCGAAGCCATATTCCGTCGCAAGTTCCAACAGTTCCCGCACGGCGCGATAAGCGCGCTGTCTGTGTTCCGCAGTCAAGGTCTCCCCCCGTTTCCACTCCCCCTCCAGCGCAGCGAGCGTCGCGAGCACTCCCTGCTCCGCCGTCTTGCCGTACATCAATAAATTCGAGACCAATACATCCATCGCAATCCTCCTTTTGTTTCCGCTCAGTATACCGCCGAAACTTTCGCTTGGAAAGAGCGCCCACACGTGTATAATAGTGGAGAAGATATGTAGAGTTTGCTGTGCCGCACATAGCGCACACGGAAAGAAAAGAGGACAAAACCATGGCATGTTGGGGATTTCACGCATTGGAATCGGATGAGGGGCTGCTGCTCCTGGATCGCATCGGCGAAAAGCTCGCCGCAGGAAAGCAGAGCCTGAAACTCGCGGATATCATCGCGCTGCTCCGCAGTGAAAAGCTGCTTGATCCGGAAGGCGCTGCGAATACCGAGGACTACGACCTCGCAGTACTCGCACTCTCGGAGTTTTACGACAGAATGCAGGGTGAAAAAGACCTGTCCGCACTGAAAAACAGCCGCCACGCGCTCGCGGGGCTCGAAGCACTCGAGGAAGTCAGCGCCGACCCCGAGAGCCTCGCCTTTTTACATCGCCGTCTGCAGGAAATTCAGGACGACATTGACAGCTGTGAGCGGAGTTATGCCGCTTTCTGGCTGGAGGCCGCCGACTATTACGACTGGGTCTCCTATGTCGATCGTCTGGTCGAAGCCATAGGACGCGAAAAGGTAGCCTGTTCTGCCGCCAACGCCTGAAAACACGAAACCGCGGGATGCAAGACAGCATTCCGCGGTTTTCTTTTCATCCGAAGCAACAAAAAAAGCCCTATCCCAGCAGCTCGCAGTCTGCCAAGTCAGGACTTCTCGTGCGCCTTCAGGGACTCGAACCCTGGACAAATAGATTAAGAGTCTACTGCTCTACCAACTGAGCTAAAGGCGCTTTTGTTTGTGTCGCATCTCCGTGACACAAACAGTATTCTACTTGCTATCAGTCTTTCTGTCAACAAGTTTTTTTATTTTTTTCGCGTCGCAATCAAACGGGAAATCTTCTGCCCCCGCGCGGAAAATTTCTCCTCATACTCGGTCATCACATTCTCCTCCGCGGGCACATCCCGGTGCAGGTCTCGCGTCACATCTTGTAACACCCAGCCCGCCGCCGGAATCTCTTCGAGCGACCACTCGAACAGGCCGTCATTGTCGGTCTTAAACCAAATCTCTCCCTCGGGTGCCAGCACCGCATCGTAGAGTTTCAGAAATTCCGAGGAGGTCAGACGACGCATCGCGTGTCCGGCCTTCGGCCAGGGATCGGAAAAATTCAGGTAAATGCGCGCGACTTCGCCGGGCGCAAAGATTTCGGTGAGGCGCTTTGCATCCTCCCAGAGAAAATAGAGATTCTCTCTCTCCCTTTTCTCCCGCTCTCTTTCTTCCCGCTCCTTCCGCTCAATGGCCTTTTGCAGCACGGAAGCGTAACGCTCCAGTCCGAGGAAATTCCGTTCCGGTTCTCTGGCCGAGAGCTCACGCAAAAACCGGCCCTTTTCCCATGCCGATTTCCAGCGCAAGCGGCGCCTCCTTCCGGAAAAATGTGCTCCAGTTTCCTCTGTATCGCTCGGGCGCATTGACGACCGAAGCCGCCTCCCGCACAAAGTCTTCACTACCGGGAATGTGTCTAAGCCGCATTGATTCTGTCTCCAATCTTTTTATTCTGAGAAAGCAAAGCCCCCGTCCCGCGCCTCCGTGCGCAGGCCGTAAAAGCAGCGTGCAATCCGGATAAAGTCCAGATAGTCCGAGCAGCCCGCCGTCTCATAGGGCGAATGCATCGCAAGCTGTGCGAGGCCGATGTCGACTGTGGCCAGCGCAACCTGATTGCCCGAGATATTGCCGAGCGTAGAGCCCCCCGCAACATCCGAGCGGTTGTGGAAGTGTTGCAACGAAACCCCCGCCTTGGCCGCGAGATAGCGGAACACCGCATCGCTTACCGCATCGGTCGTATAATGCTGGTTCGCGCTGTGCTTCACCACGACACCGCTGTTCATATAGACGCGATTGCTCGGATCGTGCTTGTCCGCATAATTCGGATGCACGGCATGTGCGTTGTCCGCCGAAATCATAAAACTGTTTGCGATTGCGCGGAGATAATCCGCCCGGCTCTTTCCCTGTTCGAGGAAGAGGCGCAGCAGCACATCCGTCAGGAAGGTAGACGCCGCACCCTGCTTGGTGCCGCTTCCGACCTCCTCGTTGTCAAACAGCGCAAAAATCGGTGTCCCCCGGCTCTCTTCGGCTGCGAGAAAGCCTTCCATGGAAGCCGCGGCGCACTCGAGGTCATCGAGCCGCGGCGCCGAGAAGTAACAATCTCCCTCGCCCCAGACTGTCCCCGGCATGCGATTATAGAGAAACAAATCCGCGCCGACAATCTGTTCCGGCGCTACACCGGCTTCCTCCGCAATGCAGTCCATAAATTTCTTTTTGAGTTGCCGTCGCGCCAGAGCGGCAACATGTCGCGCTGTGCATTGTACTCATATCCCTTGTTGGCCTCGTGGTTCATGTGAATCGCCAGATTCGGAATCATCAGGAGATTGCGGTCAATGCAGACCAGCTCCGTCCGGATCTCATTTCCCCGCTGCACGGCAATACGGCCCGCGACTGAAAGCGGCCGGTCAAACCAGGGTGCGCAGAGCATGCCGCCGTAGCGCTCCACATTCAATTTGACATAGTGTCCTTCGACTTCCATATCCGGATTCTCTTTGATTTTAAAAGAAGGAGAATCGCTGTGACTCGCAATAATCTGGAAGCTGTCCGCCTCGCCCGCGGGAAGCCGGAACGCAATCAGTGCCGAGCCGTTTCTTGTCGTAAAATACTTGCCGCTCCGGCAAAGCGTCCAGGGCTCTGCTTCTCTCAACTCCGTATATCCTGCCGCCAGCAGGCGGCGTTTCAGCGCCGCCACGGCCTGAAATGCCGTGGGGCTCTCCTGAATCAATCCTAACAATGCTTCGATTTCACGCTTCATTCTTCTCTCTCCTCTTATATCGCAAACGTTGTCACAAAGCCTGTATCTTCTCTATCATACCATCTCTCACGCAAATAAGGTGCAAAGCTGTCTTTTTTCCTGTATAATACAGATAAGTTCAACAAAGGAGGCCGGCATGGCAGATAGAAGAACTGTTCGGGAACTCATTGAAGAAGGGCTCAGTACAACAGAGAGCCTGATTTCCCAAAAAGGACTATACCCAAGCAATGATTTGTTCACGCCAAACTCTGGAATTCCTGGTTCGAGTCTTTGCCGTCGCAACAATATTTCGGATAGCGATCCCGAGCAGATGGTTGAGAGTCTTTATCTTGGTGGCATTATTTCCAAAGAAGTCTGCGGTGAGTTTTTTTCAAAATTTATAAATTCGGTGAACTGGCTGCCGTTCAAGGCTACAATGATACCTTCAGTGCAAACGAATCTTATCGGCTTCTGAGTCAGGCAGTCTACGCCTATCAGCAGATGCTCCAGTCGCAGACCATGCATCGCAACGGCAGCCCGGCACGGCGCAGCGCTCGCCGAAAGGTATCCGGCGGCACACTCAATCAACTGCCGCCCTATGTAAAGTTCGGTCTCCCGCTGGTAATTCTTCTGTTTCTGATTTTCCTCGTGCGGAGTTTTGCCGGACATCGCAAGGCTTCGGAGCCCGTTACCACAACGGAAGCCGTGAGCAGCGAGAGCAGCGCAGCAGCGGAACTCACCACGGAGGCCGAGACCACCAGTGCTGTCGCACCGTCCGCAATCACCGTCTATACAACCAGCTCTTCGCTGAATGTGCGTGAGACGCCCTCTACCAGCGGCAAGTTGCTCACGACCTTGCCGGCCGGCACTGTCCTCGACTTCGTCGAAAAATACAATGACCAATGGACGGTCATCAATTACAACGGCACCCACGCCTATGTGGCAAGCCAGTATGTGACTGCCTCCGAGGTCAACCCGGCTGAGCGCGGCAGCGCTTCCGCAACCAAGAGCTCCTCGCAGAGCAGTGCCGCCGAAACCGAACCCGCCCTCGGCAGCACCGCTTCCGGCACCACCGCGGCAAATGAAACCAGTGCGCAAAAAGCGCAGAGCAGTGCCGCAAAGAGCAGCACGACAAAAAGCAGTACCGAAAAAAGCAGCGCAGCAAAAAGCAGCACTGCCAAGAGCAGCACAACCAAAAGCAGTTCCCGCTAAGTAAACGTGTTTGTACGTTCAAAATGCCATCCCGCGCTTACGCAGAGATGGCATTTTCCTTTTAAGGACCTTGGTTCAGACGAAAGTAGGTACCGGACAGAGAGGAGGTCTGATTGACTACCGTTTTTTCACATATCAAAGCCCGCGCACTCGCGCTGTTTCTTGCATGTTGTATTTGCTTTACGGCTCTGCAGCCTTCCGAGAGTTTTGCCGAGCCCGCTTGGCCGCAGGATGTCCTGATTGAAGCGGAAGGCGGCATTCTGGTGGATGCCGATTCCGGCACTGTCCTCTACGGAAAGAATATTCACCAGCGCTACTATCCCGCGAGCATCACAAAAATCCTGACTGCCCTCATTGTCATTGAGCGCTGCAAACTGGATGATACCATCACCTTCTCCTATGACGCGGTTCACAATGTCGAGAGCGGTTCTACCAGCGCAGGTTACGGCGTCGGCGACAAAATCACCGTCCGCGAGGCACTCTACGCGCTCCTGCTCCGCTCGGCCAACGAAGTGGCCAACGCGCTCGCCGAGCACTGCGCGGGAAGTCGCGAGGCCTTTGCCCGCCTGATGAATGAGAAGGCGGCCTCTCTCGGCTGTAAAGAATCACACTTTACGAATCCCTCCGGCCTGAACGACGAAAATCATTACACGACTGCCTATGACTATTCTCTGATTGCGATGGCAGCGTTCAAAAATCCGACTTTTGTCGAGTTTGACTCAACCACGTATTACGAACTTCCACCGAACAGCGCAAACGCCGAACCCTTTACCATCTACTGCGGACACAAAATGTTAAAGAAGAGTTCGGGTCTCTATTATCCCGGCATCATCGGCGGCAAGACAGGCTATACCATGACTGCCGGCAACACGCTCGTGACCTGTGCCGAGCGCGACAATCTAAAGCTGATTACCGTAATTCTGAACGGTCATCTCACACATTACAGTGACACAAAAAAACTCCTGGACTTCGGCTTTGCCAATTTCAAAGCCGTCAATCCGGAGGGTACTGATAATCACTATGAAAAACCGCAGACCGATCTCGATCTTGTCGGCCGCCACAAGACCTTGCTCTCCCTGTCGGGCGGCAAGACCATAACACTCCCGAAGACCGCGCAGCTCTCGGATACGACCAGCACGCTGAGCTATGAACTCCCGTCTGACGCACCCGAGAATGCCGTCGCACAAATCCGCTATCTCTACGGAGAGCGGACAGTCGGCTCTGTCTGGCTCTGCGCCACTCTGCCGGACTCCGGCAATAAAGTCTCGACTTCCTCCAATGCCAAGGCACTCCGTCGACTGCGCTATCGCCTCACAAGTCTGCCGCTCCCGCTCGCAGCGGCCATCGGCGGTCTTGTTCTCCTGCTCCTGCTTCTTCTCTTTGCCCTGCGCCGGCACAGAAGGCAGCGGGCGGCCGCAGACCTCGCCTTTTCTCGCAGCATGAACCGCGTCGCAGACCGCGAGAGTTTCAACGGACCAAAGGAGCTCTCGGACAGCGCTTCGTCTTTGGACCGCTATCTCGGTGACAGTTCCCTCTCCCGCCGCAGACGCAGACCCGGCTTTTTCTCCCGGCTCTTCCGGCGCCGTTAAGGATTCCGCCTGTGGGGCAGTTTGCGATTCTTGAGAGTCTGCTTTTCCCGAAGCGTCTGTTGCAGTTGCGCGATTCGCTCTGCCGTCTCCTGATTCACAAACTTGGTCGTCTTGATACAATACACCTGCATTCCCTCTGCCCGTCGTATTTTAAGCTTTCCGCGGAGCAAACCGTGTTCCGGACAGACGGCAATGCAATAATAACTGCGCTGGTTTGCCGAAAACCAGCGCAGCTTTTTTTTCAGCATGCGATGGCAGCGGAAGCAGAGCATATCGGTAACTGTCTTGTCATGAATCGCGCTGTCCCGGTCCGGGAAAATTCGCGACACATACTTGGCATAGTCCGGGAAATCGATATAAAGCTCCTCATCCTCGTTCGCGGGCAAATGATAGTAATCGAGGGAGCGGTATACCTTCAACGCCTCAAAGGGAAGCTGCTGAAGCACTTTCGCCGTATAGCGCGCATCCTCAATTGCGCGATGAAAGGCTCCTTCCTCCTCAAGTCCCAACGCCTCCACAGCTGTCGCGAGCGCCGTTGCCTTTTTTTCTGCATCCGGAAAACATCTTCCGTACAGCTTTGCACATCGTAGTAGAAAAGCGGATAGGAAAAGGGATTCCGGACATGGAAAAAATGTAAGTTGCGCTGTAACTCCAAAAGGTCCATGTTGCCCCAGCTGCAAAAGATGACTTCTTCGCCGCTGTCCATCCCGCACCAGTGAAAAAATTCTCGCATCACCTGCGCAAATGCCTTGCCCTCTTTTTGAAGCTGCCCGGTCTGGATATTTGTGAGCGCGCGCACACGGTAATCCAGCTTCTTATAAATAAAAGGGCGCACGAAGCGAGAGAACTCAGAGACTGTCTCCAAGTTCTCGTCCAGCTTCACTGCGCCCACCTCTATAATCTCAGAGGGAAGGTCAGGTAACTTCCCGACCTTCCCTCTGGGGCTTTGATTCCATTCCAAGTCAAAAACGATATAGCTTATTGCCATGAATTAAATATCTCCGCTGCCCACCATTTCCTCGACACTCTCAATCATGTCCTCCGGAAGCTCCTCGTACTGCTCTAAAATCTTCCGCTGCATTCTGTCGCGCGTCGTCGAATTGATAGGATGCGCAATGTCCCTGTATCCGCCGTCTCTGGAAAGACGACTCGGCATTGCAATAAATAGGCCCCGATCCCCCTGTATCACCTTGATGTCGTGAATCACAAACTCGTTGTCTAGTGTGATGGATGCCACTGCCTTCATAGATCCGGCTTTCTGAATCTTTCTGATACGAACATCTGTAATCTGCATAGCGCCTCCTCCGATACAGCATGGATGTGGATGGCGATAGGGTGATCAACCCGGGCTCCCCTGACACTGAACTCAGATCACATACCGCTCATTCTTCTCGATAACGATTTTTACCTCCTCCGGTGTCCCGATATGTCTCGTATTTGCCCGGAGCGTATCCCGACTCTCTACGATGCAATTTTCAATCACTGTGTCATTTCCAATGTAGACATCGTTCAAAATCACGGAATTGCGAATCACGCAATTTTGACCGACAAACACCTTCCGAAACAGCACGGAATTTTCAACCCGCCCGTTCAGAATACAACCGCTTGAAACGAGCGAATTCCTGACCTCCGCGCCCGGATTGTACTTTGCGGGCGGTAAATCGTCAACCTTGGTATAAACCTCCGGATAGGTTCTGAAAAAATACTCCCGGATGTCCCGCCGCAGGAAAATCCATATTTGTCTTGAAATACGACTCCACGCTTGCGATGTTGCTCCAATAGGAATCCAGTTTTGTAGGCATAAATGCGTTTCAAATTCTTGTACCGCACCAGGATGTCACGAACAAAGTCATAGCGGTCTTCCGCTGCGCATTTCTCGATGAACTCAATCAGCTGTCTTCTGCGGACAATGTAGATGCCGCAGGAGATCATCTTGGATTCCGCAACCATGGGTTTTTCATCGAACTGCGTAATCCGGTTGTCCCCGTTCGTCTCCACGACGCCGAATCTCGTGAGATCTTCCAGCGCCGACGCCTCTTTGCAGACCACAGTGATGTCTGCTTTCTTCTCAATATGATACTCGAGCACCTTGTTATAATCCAGCTTGTACACACAGTCACCCGAAGCAATCACCACATAAGGCTCATGACAACTCTTCAGGAACTGCAGGTTCTGGTAGAGAGCATCCGCCGTGCCGCGATACCAGTCATTCGATGTCGCCGTAATCGTCGGCGTAAAACACGAACAGACCTCCCTGTTTTCTGCCGAAATCCCACCACTTTGAGGAACTGAGGTGCTCATTCAGAGAGCGCGAGTTGTACTGCGTGAAGACAGCTACGCGCTGTATATGAGAATTCGACATGTTGCTTAAAACAAAATCAATGCTTCGGTAGCTTCCTGCAATCGGCATCGCTGCGATGGCTCTTTTGTTGGACAACTCCCTCATGCGCTTCGAATTTCCGCCCGCTAATACGATTCCTATTGCTCTCATTTTAAGCCACCTGCCTTTATGATTGCGCCGCCGCTCTCCAGCATTCCGTCCGGATAGTCTGCCGCAACGGTCTCTCCCCAAATTGCCGTGTTCTTACCGATTTTCACGTCACTCGGGATCACCGTTTTCTCACCGACCGTCACGAGATCGGAGTTGTAGACACGCCGGTCATAACAGCTCTCCCGGTATTCTCCCACCCCCAATTCGCTATTCTTGCCGACAACAACTTGTTCCGCCAAAATTGCCTTCGTCACCTTTGCGCCCGCGCCGATGACGGATTCCCGCATGATAATCGAGTCTCTGACAACCGCGCCCTCTTCAATAACCACGCCGGCTCCGATGACGGAGTGATGCACTTCTCCGTAAATCTCGCAGCCCTCGCCAATCAGACTCGCCTCAATTTTTGCATGCTCACCGAGGTATTGCGGCGGAATAAAGTCGCTCTTTGTGAATATTCTCCAGTACTCCTCATAGAGGTTAAACTCCGGCACAATATCCACCAGCTCCATATTGGCTTCCCAGTAAGAGGAGAGAGTCCCCACATCTTTCCAGTAGCCGTGAAATTCGTAAGCAAACAGGCGCTTTCCTTTGTCTCTGCAGTACGGAATCACATGCTTGCCAAAATCCAACTCCGGAACCTCTCGAAGTCGCAGCAGCGCTTCTTTCAAAACCGGCCAAGAGAAAATATAAATGCCCATAGATGCCAGATTGCTCTTGGGTTCTTTCGGTTTTTCTTCAAAATCAACAATCCGATTTGTTTCGTCCGTGATCATGACGCCAAAACGGCTGGCTTCTTCGATTGGCACAGGCATAACCGCCACGGTCAAATCCGCCCGGTTTGCCTTGTGAAAGTCGAGCATCACCTCGTAGTCCATCTTATAGATGTGGTCTCCGGAGAGAATCAGGACGTAATCCGGATGATACGAGTCGATGTACTCGATGTTCTGGTAGATTGCATTGGCCGTGCCGGAATACCAGTCACTGCCTTTTGCACTCTCATAGGGCGCGAGCAGCGTCACGCCGCCGACCGCGCGATCCAGATCCCACGGAATTCCGATTCCGATATGTGCATTGAGACGCAGGGGCTGGTACTGGGTCAATACGCCCACCGTGTCCACACCGGAATTGATGCAATTGCTCAGAGGGAAGTCAATGATACGATACTTCCCGCCGAAAGAAACCGCAGGTTTTGCAACCGTCTGCGTCAGGACGCCCAAACGGCTTCCCTGACCACCCGCCAGCAACATGGCAACCATTTCTTTTTTAATCACGCTCTCACCTCGCAGTCAAGTGTATTACTACTTTATGAACCTTTATTATGTAAACGTCAATGATGTAAGAATCTGAACCGGTCCGCTTGCCTCCTGAGGGTAGGCACAGCTCTGCTCCCAGACAGCTATGCCACCATAGATAGTCTGCTGCCAGTTTCAGTATATCATAATTTTCGAAAACGTGTACAAAACAGGGGCAAAATTCTGCACGATTTTTGGAATTCTTCGCAGAATTTCACGTTTCGTCTTTTTCCGTGCCGGTCCGTCTTTGGCATATTTTGAAAGGATTTCTTTGCCCTCGCATTCTGTTTTCCCAGCTGATGTATGATATTTATTTTTCTCTACCGTATCTCGTAGTTTCACACATTTCCGTCTGCTCGCCCGACGGATTTCGCAGGTTATTTCGTTGCTCCTCCCGACCTTTCTTCCCGGCTCATCTTCTTACTCGGCATCTCCTGTTTTTTCATCTTGCCCTGTCTTTTTTCGTAGTTTCCGCTGCCCCTACTCTTTGTCCGCTTGCCATAGCCTCTCTGCCGATCTTCCCTGTCCGCCCGGAAAACCGCTTATAGCGCGGTCATGGCCGCTGTCTTTCACGGGCTGCGCTTTCTTTCTTTCAGATTTTGCATTTTTTGCACGCCGCGGCAGTGTCTCATTTCATCTATTCCGTTCTATTCCGTCTGGCCTTCTCTTTTCCCTCCCCGACCGCCGTACTGTTATCATGACGCTGTGATTTATACCTGTCGGAAAGGGCTCTTTTCCTCCCGCCTCTGCCTTTTATTTTTGGCCAAAGTGCGCTAAAATAGAAGAGTTATAAGCTCGGGTTCTCTCTGTTCCCGGCAATATCTTTGAGAGAAAGAGGAATAAGCGAATGAAGCTCACAACAGTCAAACAGATATGGGAAATCGCGAAGCGTATTTAGATCGAGAAATCGACTTAGGCGGCTGGGTGCGCTCGAATCGCGATTCCAAGTCCTTCGGCTTTTTGACCATCAGCGACGGCAGTTTTTTTGAGCCCCTGCAGGTTGTCTACCATGACAGTCTGTCAAATTTCCAGACCATTCGGAAAATCAATGTCGGCGCCGCACTCATCATCCGCGGCACCCTCGTCGCAACGCCGGATGCAAAACAGCCCTTTGAGATTCAGGCCAGCGAAATCTCCGTCGAAGGCGATTCCGCACCGGACTATCCGCTCCAGAAGAAGCGCCATTCTCCGGAATTTTTGCGCACCATTTTGCACCTGCGCCCCCGCACAAATCTGTTCCAGGCAGCTTTCCGCGTGCGCTCTGTCATTGCGTTTGCAATTCACCGCTTCTTCCAGGAGAGAAATTTTGTCTATGTCCACACGCCGCTCATCACTTCGAGCGATGCCGAGGGTGCCGGCGAAATGTTCCGCGTGACCACGCTCGACCCGAACGATATTCCGCGCACGCCCGATGGTTTCGTTGACTACCGCGCGGACTTCTTCGGCAAGGAGACCAATCTCACAGTCAGCGGCCAGCTGGACGGAGAAGCATTTGCACAGGCCTTTCGCGATATTTATACCTTCGGTCCGACTTTCCGCGCCGAAAACTCCAACACGACCCGCCATGCCGCGGAGTTCTGGATGATAGAGCCGGAAATCTCCTTCGCGGATCTGAATGACGCAATGGCGCTCGCAGAGGATATGCTGAAATATATTATCCGCTATGTGCTGGAACACGCGCCGGAAGAGATGGAATTCCTGAACCGCTTTGTCGACACCGGTCTGCTTGAGCGCCTGAACCATGTGCTGAATTCCGAATTCGGACGCATCAGTTACACGGAAGCAGTCGATATTCTGATGCAGCACAATGACAGTTTCGACTACAAGGTCTCCTGGGGAACAGATCTCCAGACCGAACACGAGCGCTTCCTGACCGAGCAGGTCTTCAAGCGTCCGCTCTTCGTCACCGATTATCCGAAGGATATCAAGGCTTTCTATATGAAGTTAAACCCCGACGGCAAGACAGTTGCCGCGATGGACTGCCTTGTCCCCGGCATCGGCGAAATTATCGGCGGCAGCCAGCGTGAAGATGACTACGATAAATTGCTCGCGCGCATACAGGAACTCCATATGGATGAAGAGAGTTACCGCTTCTACCTGGATCTCCGCAAATACGGCAGCAGCCGCCACGCAGGCTACGGTCTCGGCTTTGAGCGCTGCGTCATGTATCTGACCGGCATCCAGAACATCCGCGATGTTCTTCCCTTCCCCCGCACGGTTGGAAACTGCGAGCTGTAAGCCACAGTAATCTTTCCAATTTAACAAGGAGCTATCTCATGAAGTTTATTCACACAGGCGATCTCCACTACGGTATGAAACCGGATATCGGAAAACCTTGGAGTGCGGAACGGGCGCAGGCTGTCAAAGATGCGCTTGCTTCGATTGTCCGGGCTGCGCGCGATGAGAAGGTAGATCTCCTCTTGATTGCGGGTGATTTGTTTCATCATCAGCCGCTTGTGCGTGACTTAAAGGAGATCAGCTACCTGTTCGCCTCGATTCCGGATGTTGCCGTCGCTGTCATTGCGGGCAATCACGACCGCATTCGCGATAGCTCCGCCGTGCTCTCCTTTCCTTGGCCAAAAAATGTTTACTATTTTACCGAGAGTTCGCTGAGTTCTGTCTACCTCAGACGCATCAATACCGAGGTCTACGGTTTTTCCTACCACACGCGCGAAATCCGAGATAATCTGCTCGAAGGAGTTGAGGCGCCCGAAAACGGTCGCATCCGTATTCTGCTCTGCCACGGCGGTGACGCGAAACATTTGCCGCTCGATGTCAAAGAACTCTCCGAAGCCGGTTTTTCCTACTGCGCGCTCGGGCACATCCACAAGCCCGAAATCGCCGTTCCGGGCAAGGTCGCCTGGTGCGGCTCTCCCGAACCGCTCGACTTGACGGAGACCGGACCGCACGGTTATTTCCTCGGCGAGATCAACGACATCAGCCGCCAGATTACTTCTCTCGATTTCGTACGACTTGCCAAGGTGCAATACACCTCGCTGATTGTACATGTGACGCCGGACTCCACCAATGCGGAACTCCTGATGACCCTGAGCGACGAACTCGCACGGCGCGGCAGTCAGAATATTTATCGCCTGCAAATTAAGGGTCTCCGGGATCCGGATGTCGTGTTTGATCTCGACACGCTGCGACAGCGCTTCCGCATTGCCGAGCTCTTCGATTACTCCGAACCCAAATATGATTTCTCACGCCTCTTCGCAGAGCATTCGTCGGATATGATCGGTTTCTTCATTCAGGAACTCGACAAACCCGATCTCAGCCTGCTCGACAAAAAGGCGCTCTACTACGGCGTCAGCGCCTTGCTGCATACGACAGAGGAAAGGGGACAAAAGACATGATTATCCGTGAACTCAACATACGCGGATTCGGTGCGCTGCAAAACCGGCGCTTTGTCTTCGGCGACCGCCTGAATATCCTCTACGGCGGAAATGAAGCCGGCAAATCGACCCTTCACCTCTTTCTCCGCGCCATGTTCTACGGACTCGAGCGAGCACGCGGCCGTGCCGCCAAGACTGATGCCTACGCGCTCTATGAGCCCTGGTTCGGTGACGGCGCCTACGGCGGCAGCCTCCGTTTCGAAGAGGGCGGTAACTTGTACCGCATCGAGCGGGACTTCCGAAAAAGCCCGACCGACCTCAGCATCATCGATGAGAGTGCAGGGCTGCCGATTGAGGATCCGGAAATCTTTCTCCGCACCTGCCTCTGCGGTCTCAGCCAGACCGCTTACATGAACACCGTCAGCATACGCCAGCTCCGGAGTGCCACCGACGCGGGAATGACCCAGGAACTCAAAAATTATATCGCCAATATGAATGCAACCGGCGAGCACACGCTGAACATTGACCGCGCAACCGCCTATCTCCGCGACCAGCGCAAGGCCTTTGAGCAGCGCCTGGTTCCGGATGCCGCAAAGCACTACGCGGCGAATGTGTCCGAAATCCGGAAATTGGAAGAGCAAATTGCGGCGCCCGGTTACCGGAATACGCTCCAAAGCCTGAGCGCCTCCAAGCAGGACAGTAAGACCATCCAGGAGACTCTGCTCGCTGAAAAGGAAAAACGCATCCAAGCACTTGCTGCCAAGCGGCAAATTCTGGAGGAGCGCGGATTCCGAAGTCGCCGGGATTTACCGGACCTCCGAAACCGGCTCAACGCATGGCAACAGGAGAGAACTGCGCTCCGATCTAAGAACAGCCTCCGCGCACAGCTGATTACGGCTTTCTTTTGATTCCGCTCGCCCTATTGCTCTATTTCACCATGCGGCGTGTTGTGCCGGACAGTGCCAACAAGTTACAGGCGTTGCTCTGCATCACGGCGGTCGGCTGTATTGCCCTCGGCCTCTGCCTGTTTTTCTCCGTCCTGTGCGGAAACCGACGTAGGATGCGGTCTAACCGCAACATACGGCAGCTCATTCAGGCACATTTCCCGGAACTTCTTTTAGACAAAGAGCTTGCCCGTCGTCCGGTTTCCCTGGCCAAGGCCGGTAGCGAAAAAATTGATGAGCTCCTCTTGGTGCAGGATGAAATACAGCGCAGCGAATCCGATGTCTATGACATTGAGGAAAAGCTGCGCCTCCTGAAAACCCGGCAGGAGGAGACCGAGGCCTCCATGGCAAATCAACAAAAGAGCCAATGGCTTCTGGAGCAACAGCTGCAGCACCTCTCGAGTTTAAAAGACGAAACCGCGGCACTGAAAAGTGTGGTCGCGGAAAATGATCGCCTGAATACAGAAATCGAGGCCATTAACATCGCCCTCGAGACTCTGGTTCGCCTTTCCGAGACCATCCACGATTCTTTCGGTCGCTACCTGAATCAATCGGCGTCACAGCTCATTTCCGGCATTACCGGCAATGTCTATGATTCTCTGTCTGTCGACCAGAATCTGAACGTGTTTCTAAACACCTCGCGAAAACTGATTCCGCTCGAGCAGGCGGGCGCAGGTACCGTTGACCAGGTCTATTTTGCTCTTCGTCTTGCCGCCGCCGATTTGCTGCAGTTCGGCGGTAATTCGCTCCCGCTTTTCCTGGACGACAGCTTTGCAAACTACGATGATCAGCGCCTCCGCACGGTTCTCCACTGGATGCTGGAGACCTATGCTTCGCGGCAGATATTGCTCTTCACGCCGCGTCTCCGGGAAGCGCAACTGCTCACCGCTTCCATGCTGCCGTTCCATCTCGTGGAACTCTGATGCGCCTAGCTTTCCTCGAACTGATACCAAAAACCCGGCCCATGACTTTTGCGATTCTGCATAAGTCATGGGCCGGGTTTATAGTTTGAACCATTCGCAGCTAAGCTTACAAAAGACAATACTTCCGAGGCGCCGGAACAACGACATGGGGTCCCTCCGGATTGAGCAAAGTTATCCTGTCTATTGCTCCGATTTCTTGTCCTCCGCCGCTTCTTTCCCCTCCTTCTCCGCCTTTCCGCTCCTCGAACGGTTTCCACTCCGGATTAAACTTCCGTTTTCCTTCCTCGCGGTAGATCAGTAACTGTCGCAACAAGACCTTCAGCGCCCAGAGTGCCATACTGCAGACCAGAATTTCCATCACCGGAATTCCTCTGCCCGGTACGCTCTTTCTGCCTTTCGCCTTCCCAGGAAGCAGACTTAGTTGTCCCACCGTCGGCGCTGCATTCCGCAGTGCTACCTGCTGATTCACTGCCGTATCGCTTCCTGTCTCCAACAGCGCACTGCTCACAACGGTTTGCCTTTTTTCTTCCATGCCGCTGAGCTGATAGCGTCGCCTCGTAATGTGCTGTTCCGTACCACACTGCAAGGTTGCCGTCACCTCAAGCATGCCCGCATAGTGTTTTCCGTCTTCCGCTGCCTGACGTACACCTTTCGCTTGCAAAGACATAATGCTCACCCGGTTTCACGGCACTGCTCCGCCAGTCAAACCGGCCATCTGCCGTCAAAGCCTGCGCTTCCGTCACAGCACCCGCGCCCTGTCCTCTCGTGACAAAAGCTTCTGTATATTGCACCTTCTGTGCTCCGATTCCTTCCGGCAAACGGATTTGCAACTCCAGTTCCGGAACTTCCGTCTCCGTCTGATTCTCTATCTCGCAGCGGACAGAAATATCCGTATTTCCGTCCATCAAAACTTCCGGTGAAATCTGCAATGTCTCCTCACTCTTGTTTTGCTCTGCCCACGTCGGAGCCGCCGCAACAAGCAGCGTGGCCACAAGAAACACAAACATTTCTGTCCCTATACGAAGGACTCTTCCCACAAGCTGACGCATGACTCTCCTCCCCTTATTCACGGTTCTGCTTTAATATGCCTCTCCTGTGAGTTCTTCAGTGACATCTGTCACATCTTCCGTAAATTGATTTTGCTGAAAGGCATAGACCGCCCGGTTACCTGCCAAGTCCCGGACCTGCACCTGAAACGGAAACTGTGTCTTGGAAACCGCAATACACCCCTTCTCTCTGTCGATTCGAACTGTCTCTGCGCTGCCGTCTTCCCGCTGACAACGCAGGGTATCCCAATCGATACTTGCAGCCGCATCCTGAAAATACAAGTAAACCGTGTTATCCTGTTCCTGATAACCTGCATAGTGCGGGGCTTCGCGATCAATATTGGAAATCTCCACGACTTGCTCAATTGTGTGATTCGCAATATCCTTTGCCGCAATAATATAGGTTCCGTTGGCATCGATATGTGCCTCATACACTTTTCCCTGCCTAGTCAACGGAATCTCCTGTTTGCCCTGAAAGAGTTACTTTTTCAATGGGGGCTCCGCTGTCAACGCGAAAACGCACCAACTGTTCATTGACATAGCGATTGGTATCCCGATATTGCAGAGAAGAAATCCGTATCCCGCGCAGTGCAACCGAACCGACCAGTCCCTACGGAGAGCAAACACCATCGCTGTCTTACCCATGAAATCCGACCGAGGCCGTTGCTACTTTTCCGCTCAAATTCCAGGACTCGAGCTGAGAAAGAAATGTATACAGCGTAAAGGGACTGAAGCAGTACAACCTTGTGCCGAGCCTCTTTTTCATTTTCTTCTTGGCTTCGGCAAGGCGGCTTTTGACGGTTCCGAGCGGCACATTCATGATGTCCGCAATCTCTGCCTCTCGAAGTCCCGCAAAAAACCGAAGCAACAGCGTAGCACGCAGCGCCCAGGAGAGATGGTCTGCCGCATCCATGATTTCCTTGTTCTGCTCAGCCTGTTCAATCTGCCTTCCTTGATCCGAAAACTTTTCTGTATTGAAGTCCGACTCGAGCAGCGCATCCAGTGAAACCGTATTTTTTACTCCCGCATAACGAGTTGAGACCATATAGTCCAAGGTCTTGTGATATGCAATTCGATTGGACCAGCACTGAAAGCTCTCCGGATCCGTCAGTTCGCGGAGCTGATGAAAAATCTGCAAAAACACTTCCTGGGTGACATCCTCTGCCTCATGTCGGTCCCGAATCATCTTGTAAATAATATAATAAATCGGTCCGTAGCAGAGCGAGTAAATCCCGTCAAATGCCCTTTTATCCCCTTTTTGATACGCCGCAATCAGTTCTGTTACACGTTGTTTGCGCTCGCGATTTGCCTTCTCCATCTTGTCCTTCATCCTGTCTCCTCAGTGCTGCCTTGCGACCATATGCAGCGCACGCAATAACATTGCCAGTGACCAAAGAATTGCCAGATGAAACCATATCCCCTGTTTTGCAGCTATTTCTCCTGTGTGCGGAAGCCGACGCAGTACCGTGCGCTGTGTCCGCTCTCCCGTACCCGCCAGAACCAGTTGCCGTCCCTGCAACTGTCCCTGTGTTTTTTTGACCTTACAACTTCTGATCTCTGCCCATGGAAGATATGCCAGCGTTGCCGTCTCTCTTTTTTTCGGCCTGTACCTGCCTGTGCGGCTCATCCTCTCTGCCGGGACGCGCGTCCTGTATTTGCGCTTCCTGCCTTACTTCTTGCGGCTTTACTTCTTCCCGCTTCACTTCCTGTTGCTTTGTCGGGTCCGTTTGCTCGTTCACTTCTTCTGCCGCGCGTTCAGTCCGCCGTAACAGTTCCGGCTGTCTCTCCCCTCTCTTTGCATTCGCTGCATCCTGTCCCCGCGAGAAAAATCTGTCAATCCCGACTGATATCTCCTTCCGATTCGTCACCTCAAAATATGCACTGTCGCCGATACGCCGGAATGCCTGATACTCCGGCGTCCAACCTGCCGGAATGTCCACTTCTTCCACACCGATTTGTCCGCCTGCATCGTTGCTGTCATTCAACAGTTCCGCATCTTCGCGGAATTCCTCTTCCCGCTCTGCATCTGCCATACTTGCGCGCTGCATGGTTCTGCGTCTCGCATCGGAGGGCGTAGCCTGTAAGTTCCAACCGACTTCCCAGCCATTGTCCGCATTAACCGCCTTGACAGCTCCGAGCACAGCTACCACTTCTCCGTTTCTCCGAAGCACCGGGCGAAAATACGCCTCTGATGGCGTAGCTGCTCCGTGCCAGCGCTTTTTGACTACGATGCGGCGAATTTCCGAGTCCTCGGGTCTCGAAAAATTGCATTCACTCTCTGACAGCCCCCGTCATAGAACAGGGCCTCCACCACGCGAATACGCCGACTGTCTCTTCGCAAGTCCTGCTCCCGTATTCTTCGATTGAGCACTTGCTTCGCTTCTGTCGGGTGCGCATAACTTCCGAGCAGTGTCTCATCCTCATAGATCGAAACTCTGCTTCCCGGAAGAAGCTCATACCCCTCTTTGTACGGCAACTCTCCTTTCAGAAGCTCCACATATCCCAGGTCAGATAAAAACCCGTCACAATTCAGAGCATCTGCCGGTTGCAAAACAGCTGTATCCTCTTCCGTCTCGATTCCTTGCATTTCGCCGCGATTGAGAAAACGGATATTTTTCACATTGCCTGTCAGCGCATAACTTTTCGGAAGACCTGAACACTGTGCCTCTTTTTCCGGAATCCCGGCACTTTGACGAGCATCCCGTATGACAACTTGAAAGCTGTTCTGGCGCGCCTCGTATCCCGGCTTCCGATTCCGTTGCTCTATCCGATATGTACCGGCTTCCAGATTTGCAATGTAAATCCTACCTTTCACATCCGTTATATAGTCCGCACTGCCGTCTGTGCTCAGAATCTCCCTGCCGCTGTCCGCTTGCCATATGCGGTAGTAAATACCCGGAAGCGGCTCTCCTTCTTCTGTCGTAGCTGTCAGTTCTATGCTTCCCAGTGTTTTCTCGTATACCGCATCCTCAAATTCTCGCATGAACCTGACATCCAGCGGCATGGACCACTGCAGCTGTAGCCGTGCTTCCGTGCCTTCACGCTGCAGGTATCGCGCTGTCACGGAAACGGCAAAGGATATGCCTGTTCTATACTGTGTAAAATCTCTGCTTCTTCGCGATTCCGGAATGCAACCGCCTTCTCGGTCGGCCGACCACCTGATTCCTCAAAGTAGTGCAACAGCAACCTTCTCTCTGCATCATCATTCCGGTAGGAAAGTGAAACAGGTACCGTAATCTTTTCATCCAGGCGATAGCAGCCTGCGATAAATCCCATCATCTGTTCCGGTACCCGATGAATGGGATTCCCTGTCAGTACAATTTCCGTCGCCGCAAAATAATTTGCTTGTTCCTCTATGCGCATATCCCGTTTCAACGGGCTCAGATCCTGAATCTGATTGTCCGAGAGGTCGATTCGCGTCGCGTGCCGTAACAGCCTTATTCCGCTGATATCCCGGATTTCTCTTCCCCGTGCGTCAATTTCTGCCTCAGCTGTGTGTGCACCGTACTCCAGCAGAATCTTCTCTGTGCTATCCCCCCGGTGATACCGAATAACTGCCGTCGGCGATGTGGGAAGATATACTATCAAATATAGCCTTCGCAAAAGCTGCGTCCCGCACGCCGGCCTGTTGAATACTTTCAACCGAAAAACCGTTCCCGCTACCGGCTGCCCATGCCGTGTGCTGCCATACCGGCCATTGCCACAAAACCATGAAGATCACCGCTAGATAAGGAATCCCTCTGCGCATACACTTCTTTGCCGTTTCCATATCACGTTCCCTCCACAAGTACGCTGTCTTTTTCGATGCAACTTCTCTCCACTTATATAAGGACGGTAAAAAGCAGTAAAAGGTTCATTTTTTTTACAAAAAAAACAGCGGAATTTTTCAATCCCGCTGTTCGGCATTCGCAGCAGAACTATGTATGATAGTACCATAGTTCCGGTGTTTTTCTGCACAAAAATTAGTAAAAACTTCTTTCAATTCTCTTAAGTTATGCCTCCGTATAGCCGAGTGCCCGTTCCAAGGCATCCTTTTCTTCAGCTCCGAGCAACACTTCCGTCTGACCGCAATCTACAGTCTTGATGTAAAGGTAACAGCCCTCCCGCGAATGTACCGTATTCAGAATGAAACCTGAATTCGTATAATCCAAAAGAGCAAGCGCAAAGCTCATCTTACCCCCCCATATCTTTGAACGCATTGTAGCGCACAATGCCGACCTTCTGATAGGATGCTCTCTGGTTTTTATTCAGAACACGGATTGCCTCCTTATTTATCTGATCTTCCGCCCGCAGCTGCCGCAGAGATTCTTCCAAGTCAAAAATCATATCTTCCATGCTCTCCGCATCTTTCCCGCGCATAAAGAAGTCATACGATCGTTTGACCTTCGTATACTTGCTCAGCAAAAACAACACAAGAATCAGCATGATTGCATCAAAGCAATCAGTGCGCCCAGTAGAATTGTGGTATGCATGACTCACGCCTCCTCACTTATTTTCTACGGAACGCAAGAGATCCATGATGCGCTCCAACTCAGCTGTCGAATAGTAGTCAATCTCTACCCGCCCTTTATTGTTATCACGGCGGTTGATGTGAACCTTCGTGCCAAGTATGCTTCGCATCTTGTCCTCATAGTTCTGATAGTACAGACTCAAATCCGCTGTTTCCACCACAACTTCTTTCCGTTCTTTGCGTTTCTTTTTCGCCTGCTTGACAAGCTTTTCCACCTCGCGGACACTGAGCATCTCTTTGACGATTCTCTCCGCAAGCGCATCCTGGTCATCCTCATCTTCGACAGCGAGCAGTGCCCTCGCATGCCCGGAGGAAATTTTTCCTTCCATCAGCAGTTCTCTGGCACCCTCTGCGAGCTTCAACAGACGAAGCGCATTCGTAATGGTCGTGCGGCTCTTACTGACCTTGTCCGCCACTTCTTCCTGTGTCAGACCATAGTCCCGAATCAACATCTGATACGCCATTGCCTCTTCAATCGGATTCAAATCCGCGCGCTGCACATTTTCGATGATGGAAATTTCCGCCACCTGCTGAGAGCTGTAATCTCTGACCAGCACAGGAATTTCCTTGAGACCCGCTGCCTGCGCTGCGCGATATCTTCGCTCACCGGCAATAATCTGATATCCTCCCAGCTTTTCATCTCTCTGCACCAATAGCGGCTGCAAGATACCAAAGTGGCGGACCGAATCTGTCAATTCCTGCAGCGCCTCCGGTTCAAAATGCTTGCGCGGCTGATCCGGATTTCCATGCACTTCTTCAATCCGTAGCAGCATCTCCTTATCTTTCGCAGCTTCGCTCTCATCCGCGGTACGATTCTCTTCCTGAACCGCGGTCTCCTCCGATCTGTCTTCGAGATGCTCCATTCCTCCCATCAGATCGCTGAGTCCCTTTCCCAATCTTCGCTTCTTACTCACAGCACACATAACTTAATCTGCCTCTCTCGTCAAAATTTCTGCCGCCAACTTCCGATAATTTTCCGCGCCTTTGGAGCGCGGATCATATTCTGTCACCGGCATACCGTAACTGGGTGCTTCCGCCACCCGCACATTTCGCGCAATCACCGTATCATAGATATACTCTTTCAGCACATCCTTCACGCTGTCCACGACCTGCTGCGACAAATTATTTCGGGCATCATACATCGTAAAAATGATTCCGTTGATGCGAAGCGCAGGATTCAACTTCATCTGTAAGAGTTTAATGCTACGGAGCATCTGATTTAAGCCTTCCATCGCATAGTACTCACACTGAATGGGGATGATGACATCGGTTGCGGCTGTCATCGCATTGACCGTCAATAGACTCAAAGACGGCGGGCAGTCAATAAAAATGTAATCATATTGCTCCACCACAGGCTCAAGATAATGCTTTAATACATACTCTCGATTTCGCTTGTCGAGCAGCTCCAGTTCCAGTCCCGAAAGATTGACATTAGAAGTAAGCACATCCAGATTTTCCGAATATGTTTTATGTACGGCCTCTTCAAAAGTGCATTCTTCCATCAGAAGCTCATAAATCGTATTTTCTTCCTTTTTCTTCTCAATGCCCAATCCGCTTGACAAATTACCCTGCGGGATCAAAATCGACTGCCAATACGCGCATTCCGGCTTCTGCAAAAGCCGCCGCCAAATTAACGACAGTTGTCGTTTTTCCAACTCCGCCCTTCTGATTTGCCAATGCAATGATCTTTTTCATGACCCCACCGTGCGCCTCTCTATTCGTTCATTTCCGCTTTTTTATATCATAACATAATTTTTATTCCTAAGAAATATTATCTGCGTAGAAACAACCTTTCTCCTTGCATTTTACATGAAACAAAGACACTTTTCCGGCTTTCTCAGGCCTTCTCTTTCGTTATAGCAAGACCGAACAGACGGCAATTCTTGTCTTCACAGCCGTATATCACATGTCTGTACAGCCTTGCTTCTCAGAATTCTATAAAGCGTTTCTACTATCGTTTCACACGAAATATCTTTCTTTTGATCGACATCCATTCCGGTATTCTTGTATTCTGACCTTGGCACGCAGGCTTTGTTTTGACAGTATCATTTTCTTGTTTTATCCGATTCTGTGAGAAACATTGCTTTTGGAATGAATCTTTCGGGAGAAACGCTATGAGTCTGCTCACAATATTCTTGTTTGAACATAATCATTTCCTCCGCTTTTTGGAAATCCATCGTTTTGTTCCACGTGGAACATCAAAGTAAGCACCGGCAAAAAGCAATTTCTCAGACTGTGAGTTACCGAGAGTATCAGGTTGTTCTGTTTCACTGCCTATGGACTTCGTTTCAAAGAGGTCCTATAGGATCCCTATAAGAATCGACTCAAATGTATCTTTTGAGCCAAAGATTTTACTCTTTGTTTTCGGCAGTCATTCATTTCACGTGAAATCTCAACGTGATCGTCATCGGATTTAACATAGCAATATCAATATAATGAACCACTGAAGTAACGGCCAAAGCTGCAGTATCTACTACGAGGTGAGTTTTAAAAGCTCCTCTGAATCAGCTCCCGGCGTTCTTATTTTAGCAAAAGCCTTTACTTCCTGATTCCCGTAAATCCATCCCTTTGTTTCATGTGAAATATCAGAGTTATCACCAAAAATTGTATTTTCTTAGGATTATGAATGACTGAGAAGAAGATGAGGTTTTCCGACTGATTTTTTTGTCAAAATCAAGTTCTGAAAAGCGCTATCGCTATGCATCTGCTTACAATATATGCTTATTTGAGCAGTCTGAATTGACTTCTGATAATCTGACTTGTTTCACGTGAAACATCAAACTAATAACGAGCAAGTTGATGTACAGCAGGACCTTAACCCTCTATTCAAAATATTCTTCCTTCAAAAAGCACTCCTTCCTTGTTCCCTATAAGTCCAACGAACCGGCCGGAACCGACACAACTTAACTCGAACAGGTATCCTATAATTCTATAAGTATCTGTCCCTGATTGCGATTGAACAGGCATACTGATGGTCTGCGAAACACGTTCCGGCAAGATCTTGTTCCAGTCAAATCATCGGACGCACTTCGGTCAGAAGCAATCCGAAATTCCTTCGTGATAACAGCTGTACATCATGTGCAGAGTGCTAAAAACATCTGATTGCCGACCATCTATATTCAGGATTCTATTTTGATCTCAGATTTTCCCTCCCGTCCGAATCAGATCTGCACATTGAACTTTTGATTGCAACTTCCAATTTTATGATATGACATCCGAAATCAGTTTCGATATTGCAACTACAGATGAGTCGGCTTTTTGCCTCCTTTGGCTCATTAACAAATCAATTCATTCAGTTACAAACATCTGCATCCGATTACTATCGGCGATACTATGTTTCACGTGAAACCTTCTGTCTTATTTTCAGTGCCGTATCGCCGCAATGTGCGGATTCCGGATGTTAGGCTCCGTAGCACTGCGGATATGAGCTATGACTGACCGTGTTAACTTCACTATTATGGTTCAGCTTTCTATATGAATCTCTAACTGATTTGCAGCCATATAGTTCGATAGAAATCAGCCGTAATATGTTCCATGTGAAACATCTGTTTCTATTTAACAGAACCAGTTGCTATGAATAAATAGATACTCGCACGCATTCCGTGACACATCAAATATGCGCCTGTAGTACTTTCCACGCAGCACAGATTTCTTAACCAACTCTGCTCATTTTAGATCATAATGAGACGATCGATATTAGCCACAAGATGTTTCACGTGAAACGTTTGTCTCCATTTAACAGGACAAGTTGCTATAAATGGACCGATACTCGCACAAATTCTGTGACTCTTCGGACATGAGTACTTATAATGCTTCCCCCGCAGCTCAGATTTTTAAGCAGCTCAGCTCATTCCGAATCATACTGAGACGATTGACATTAGCCGTAAGATGTTTCACGTGAAACATTTGTTTTCATTTAACAGGGCAAGTTGCTATGAATTGAAGGGGACTCGCACAAATTCTGTGACTCTTCAGACATGAGTACCTACAATGCTTTCCACGAAGTACAGATTTCTTAAGCAGCTCAGCTCATTTCGAATCATACTGAGACGATTGACATTAACTGCAAGATGTTTCACGTGAAACATCTGTTTCTATTTAGTCAGATGCTATGAATGAACAATACTCACATGGATTCCGTAACACTTCTAACATGACTGCCTCTGATGATTGATATTGTAGTAGGTCGACTCTTTAGCTTAACTCTTTATACCAAACAACCTGATTCATTTGCAATCACTTGAGCTCAATCATCTTTGGCGGCAAGCAATTTCCTGTGGAACATCTGATTTCATTTGACAGTGTCATATCTCAGCCAATATACGGGCAATCGCAGGTAGTGGCTCCATAGCTCTACCGATATGATTGACGGTATGGACTTCACTATCATCCGGCTCTCTAGATAAATTACCTAGCCTGTCTGTGACCATCTGAGTCCGATAAAAATTAGCATCGATCTGTTCGCGTAAAATACCGGATTCTACTTAACAGCCTCCCTTGCTATATAATGTACAGATGCTCGCACGGATTCCGTGAATCTTGGACAGGACTGACTCAAATGTCTTCACTGCAACGATTCTCTGTACAAACCGACTCAGCTCATATACAAACATACTTTGACAACTGATATTAGCGGCAATATGTTCCATGTGAAACATCCATTTCCATTTGACTTAAACATCACTGCAAATATGCGGACAATCACAGGTATTCCAGATAATTCGATATGACTGAATCAAATGCTTTCACTGCAGCACGATTCTCCGCACAAACTGACTCAGCTTATTTACAAATTCTCGAGACCATCAATATCGGCAACATGTTTCATGTGAAGCATCCATCTCAATTTGACAGGAAAACATCAATACAAATATGCAAGCAATCGCAGCTATCTTGGACACTTCTGATAGAGCTTGAGCATCCTAATTCGATAGATATTCGTGGCAATATGTTTCACGTGAAACATATCGCTTATTCGGCAGAAATATATCCGGCAAACGTACTGAGAATTGCATGATACCGTAAAAATCGCTGTGATAACAAGATATTTTGCTTAAAACATCTACTTTCTCTAATCGATTTATATAGTGACAACTCTGCCGAATAGCCGCAGGACTTTCGGACGCCTCGGGTAAGGACAGCTGAAGTGGGAGATTGTATATGAACCATCTACTTTCGTTCGGATGACCCCTGCCACGGGAAACATGAAAATAGGTGCAGAAATTCCTTGGTGCCGCGTATGTGACTATATATTGACCTATATTAGCCTAGCCCTCAACATCAATCAGTCAACTCATTTGTAAGCCTCTAAGCCAGATTGAATTCTCAACAAGCGCTTTCACATAGAACTGCTAATTTCTTTCAAAGCTTTATTCTGCGAAAGTACAGGACAACTGCAATCATTCTGCGGAAATAGGAGTACAGCTAAGCGGAATTATGAAGAAATTTCATGTGAAACATCTGATTTCTTTCAACGGACATATCACGACAAGTGTTACCGCAGAGACGCAGGAGCTTCGTGACTCCACAAAGAGAATTGTGATGGCATCTCTATAGTCCGACTCTCTGCATCAATTGCTTCACTTATCCGCACGCGCTCAAAACCAAGCATCAATGCCTATGATTGGTTTCATGTGAAACATTTGATACTCGTTGATAATCCCCACTCCAAAAAGTACTTCCGGACCAGAGCGGGAACGTACCTGCATCTAAAAGCCAAAATGATTGACTGATACCGGGTAATTGTTTTACATGAAACATGTATGCTGCCGTTCCTGCATAAGAAATTTTCGAATTGACTTCCGGGCATACTCCAAACATGAAGAAGATGCACCGATTTCATAAGCTGCTTTCCGACACACCGGTAATTGTCCCGAATCATTTTCTGCGCAGAGCTAAGGAAAAGATTCTCTCGCAAATTATTCCGATTTGTTTTCGGCAAGGGAAATTCCTCCTTAAAATAGAAGCATTAAGTCCGCATCAAACCGATAATTTGCGATAGAAGATAAACTTAGGTACAAGCCATATAAGATATCGAATCATTCGTAACCTTTTCCTGTGCTCTCGAATTTAACTGATTATAGGTATTTTCATGTATTATTTATCACTGTTACCGGCAAAAGCTTATACAAAAAAAGATGTTTCACGTGAGACATCTTCCGAGAACTTGATTTCCTCTATTGTGAGCTATCGCTATACCAAAAGAGCTGAGTCTCGCATCGTAGACTCAGCTCTTTCACACACTCAGGATTTCCGTGAAGAATTGCACAGCGGCTCTTTGGCCGGCATGCCTGCCTTTCTCGGATACACAGCCGGTGTTTCACGATATTTGCGGATTACTACCAGACTTCGTTCTCCGGCATCCTCCGGCAAAGAAAACGAAATAACCTGCTCCGGCTCGCCGCCAAGTTTCCGGATAGCATACTTCGCATCCGATAGTTCCTCTGCAATATCCCCCGCCTTATAGGCAATCATCTGACCACCCACTTTCACAAAAGGAAGACAAAACTCGGAGAGTACAGAGAGACGTGCAACAGCTCTGGAAGTACAATACTCATATGTTTCACGTTGCTCCGCCTGACGAGCCAAATCTTCAGCTCGCGCATGAATTGCTGCAGTGTGCTGATTCAGTCCAAGCTTCTTGATTTCATCTGTCAAGTAAACAACTCTTTTATTTAAACTGTCCATTAGTGTCAGCTGTAAGGCAGGAAACGCAATTGCCAGCGGAATGCCCGGAAAGCCCGCCCCGCTCCCCAGATCCAACAACTTCGCATGTTCTGCGGGAAAATCAGCAAGAAGACCAGCAGGTGCAAGGCTATCCAGATAATGTTTCACAATCACTTCTCGCGGCTCTGTAATTCCGGTCAGATTCATGACCTTGTTCTTTTCCAGCATATCTTCGTAGAAGATTGCGAACTGTTCCATCTGTCCGTCCGAAAAAGACAACTTTTCTGTGCCGGAAAAGCCTTCCAGAGCTGTCCGCATATCGCGGACAAACAGTACTCTTTCCTCCTGTGTCATTTGCTGTCCCCCTTTCGAGACTGATGTGCCTCCAGCCATACCAGCAAGACCGAAATATCCGCCGGAGATACTCCTGAGATTCGAGAAGCCTGGCCGATGGATCGCGGCTTCAGTGTGTTCAGTTTCTGAACGGCTTCGAGGCGTAGACTTCCGACTTCCTCGTAGTTCAGATTCTCGGGCAGCAGTTTATGTTCCAGGCGCTTGAACTGCTTTACCTGTTGTTCCTGGCGGCGAATATAACCTTCATATTTGAGTTCGATATTCACCTGCTCCGTCACAGCTTGTGGCAAGGCTTTCCGCTCCGTATCAAGCGGCGCAATCAAATCATAGTTGAGTTCCGGACGCTTGATGAGCTCAGCAAGAGAAATCCCTGTCTTCAACGGTGTCGACTGCAATGCCGTCAGAATCTCAGCATTCCCGGCACTTGCGCCGATATGAGTCTCTGTCAGACGCTTTTTTTCCGATGCGATTGCAGCGCGCTTTGCCCGCAATCTGGAAATCTTTTCCTCGCTGACCAAGCCCAGCGCATATCCCCGCTCCGACAATCTCAAATCCGCATTGTCCTGGCGCAAAAGCAATCTGTATTCCGCGCGAGAAGTCATCATTCGATACGGCTCATGGCTCTCCTTGGTCACAAGGTCATCGATCAAGACCCCAATGTAAGCCTCCGCTCGTGTTAAAAGAAAAGGTTCTTTCCCAAGTACCTTCTGTGCCGCATTGATGCCCGCCATCAATCCCTGTGCAGCCGCCTCTTCATAACCAGAACTCCCATTCAGCTGTCCCGCCGCAAATAACCCCGGAATTTTCTTGAATTCCAGCGCTGCCGTCAGCTGCCTCGCATCAATGCAGTCATACTCAATCGCGTACGCATTGCGGACAATGACGGCATGCTCAAGCCCCGGCGTCGCATGAATGACCGCATACTGCACATCTTCCGGCAGGGATGACGACATACCGCCAAGGTACATCTCATCGGTATAAAGTCCCTCCGGTTCCACAAAGATTTGATGCCCCTCTTTATCCGGGAATTTCATCACTTTATCCTCAATGGAGGGGCAGTAGCGCGGTCCTGTTCCGTGGATACTGCCGTTGTAGAGCGGAGAGCGCGAGATATTTTCCTGAATCAGACGCTTGACCTCCGCCCCCGTGTGTGTGAGCCAGCAGCTCACCTGTTCACGCTGTACAGTTTCCGGATCCGTATCAAAGGAGAAGGGGACAACCGGAACATCTCCCTTCTGTTCCTCCATCTTGGAATAGTCCACGGTTTTACCGTCCACCCGCGCAGGTGTGCCTGTTTTAAACCGCCGCATTTCAATGCCAAGTGACAGGAGAGAGGCCGTGAGATGCGTGGCAGCCTTCAGCCCGTTGGGACCGGTCGCCTCGCTCACCTCACCAAACACACAGCGTGCATTGAGATAAACCCCTGTCGCCAATACCACAGCCCCGCCGTAATAACAGCTGCCGGAGACTGTTTTTACACCGATACACCGCTTTTTCCCCAGCTTATCCACAGCATCCTCTGTTAAAATTGTGGATATCTCAGCCTGACGAATGGTAATTCGTGGATTTTGTTCCAATACCCGCCGCATCTCCCCGATATACGCCTGCTTATCCGCCTGCGCGCGCAGCGAGTGAACGGCAGGCCCCTTGGATTCATTCAGCATACGAGACTGAATAAATGTCTTATCGATTACATGTCCCATCTCTCCGCCGAGCGCATCCAGTTCCCGAACCAGATGCCCCTTGGACGTTCCGCCTATATTCGGATTACAGGGCATCAATGCAATCGAGTCTACGCTCACGGTAAATATAATCGTTGTGAGCCCCAGTCGCGCCGCAGCCAGCGCTGCCTCACAGCCGGCATGTCCCGCGCCGACCACAATCACATCATATCTTTCTTCTATCATTCCGTTTACTTTCCTGTGCAAAACTTTTCAAAAATACGATTGACCACGTCGTCTTCCACACTGTCCCCGGTCACAGTACCCAGTGCGCGATATGCCGCCGCCAGATCAATCGAAAAGAAATCCTCCGGCATCCCTGCCGCAATCGAGGCTTCCACATTGTGCAGACTTTCCTTTGCCTCCGTCAGGGCCTCCTTATGGCGCGCATTAATCGCGAGTTCCTCACTTTGATTGTCAAATTCACCGCCGAAGAAAAGTGCGGTCACTGCCCGCTCCAATGCCTCCAGGCCGTCTCCGCGCCGCGCCGAGAATGAAAGGACGGTTGCGGCACCGCAGTTCTGTATTTCTTCTTTTGAAATCTGTTGTGATAAATCAGCTTTATTCAGTAAAACAATGGTGTGCTGTGCTGCGGCATAGGAGAGAAGTGCACGTTCTTCCTCACAGAGCGGCTTCGATGCATCCAGTACGAGAAGAATTAAGGCTGCGGCTGCGGCTGCCTGTTTGGCACGGGCCACGCCTATCTGTTCGATTCTGTCTTCACTCTCCCGAATTCCCGCGGTGTCCGATAACACGAGCGTAAGTTCTCCGAGTCTAACCTGTTCTGTCAGGATATCCCTCGTTGTGCCGGCAATCTCGGTCACAATGCGGACTCCTCCCGTGTCAGCAAATTCATCAGCGAGGATTTTCCGGCATTGGGCAGCCCCAAAATGACGGTCGGAATTCCCTCTCTCCGGAGTTTCCCGTTATCTGCCGTCCGGAGCAACTCTTCGAGCGACTGTATAAAAGCCATGAATACGCTCCTCGAGCTTGTGCGGATACCCCAGTTAAATCATAATTTTCGGGATCATCCAGCGCAGCTTCAATCCAGGCAAGCTCATCCAAAATACCTGTCCGGAGTAAATGGATCTTTTCCGACAATCTGCCATCCAGTTGATTGACCGCGGCCCGCAGCGCATGGGAATTCTTTGCCTGAATCAAATCCATGACGGCTTCCGCCTGACTCAGATCCATGCGTCCGTTCAGAAATGCCCGTTTTGAAAATTCTCCCGGTTCTGCCATTCTGGCACCGGCTGAAAGCACAGCGTTTAAAACAGCCTGCAGTAGATAAAGACCGCCGTGACAATTGATCTCCACGCTGTCCTCCGCCGTGAAACTGTGCGGCGCGCGAAAGACTGTCACCAATACTTCATCCAGGATGAGCGACTGCTCCTTTACATGCCGGTAATGCACCGTATACCCTGCCGCCTCCGAAACAGGACGATCCAGGATGCTGTCGGCAATCTGGAGTGCTTCCGGACCGCTGATTCTCACAATCCCGATGCCTCCCTCTCCCAGTGCGGTTGCAATCGCTGCAATGGTATCCCGTTCTTCTCGCAAACTTTTCTCCTCTCCATCCGGAAAATGAAAAGCTGTCAGCAATTTTTCTGCCGACAGCTCCTCACACTTATTTGATTGACTCTTCTTTTTTCTGCCTGTCGGCGTCTTTCCGGAGGGTGATTACGACATGGCGCTTCTCACCTTCTCCTTCGGAATGTGTAGTCACATAGCGATCGCGCTGCAACGCGGCATGAATAATACGTCTCTCATTCGGCGTCATAGGATCAAGGGCCAGCGATTTACCGCTCTGTTTTACGCGGCGCGCAGCATTTCTGGCAAAGCCTCTCAACTTATTTTCCTGCTTTTCCCGGTACGAGCCAATATCAAGTTTGACACGCAAGAAGGCATCCTGCTGCCTGTTCACAACATGTCCCAGCAGATACTGCAGAGCATCGAGGGTTTGTCCGCGTTTTCCGATCAGCGCGCCCAGATTTTCACCGCGCACCCGGAAAAACAATGCCTTCTCTGCGGCGCGACCATCACTCTCTATCTCTGCCTCGAGCTTGAGCGTTGCAAAAAGCTCCCGCAAAAAAGCTGTTCCGCTGCTTTTTCCTGCTTCCAGCGCAGCCGTAATTCCTGTTTCACTGCCGACCTTTTTGTTCTCCTTCGGCGCTTCCGGGGACTGTCACAGCCGTTTCTTCTTCTGCCGTAACCACCGTTTCTTCGACTTCCCTGACTTCCTCCGGTGCTTCCGCACCGCTTTTCTGCCACCGGAATCACTTCTTCTGCTTTTACTGCTTCTTCGGCGACCGGTTCTTCGGAAGCGGGCTCATCGGTTTGGCTTTCCTGTCTGATCGGCTCTGTCTTCAGAACCGCACGGAGCTTCCAGGGTTTACTTCCGATGAATCCCAGCAGACCCGCACTTCCCTGTTCCAGGACGGATACTTCCAAGCGCTCGCTTGTTGTCCCCAGCTCCAGGAGAGCCTTTGTCAATGCTTCGTCATAAGTCTTCCCCGTCACAGTGACTTCAGTTTTCATTGCTGTTCTCTCCGCTCGAGATATCGCTTCCTTTATCCTTCTTGTTTCTGCGCTTCTCAGCTAACCGCTCATCGTACATTGCGACCATATTTGCCTTGGAGGCAAGTGAACCGGGCTTCGCATTCTTCTGATAGTAAGCCGTCGATTCTTCGACCTGCTTTACCGTCTTCTCTGTGCGCTGGCGCTGACGCTCTTCCTCGTTTTTCTCTGCTTCCTCCTGTCGTTTTACCTCACGGAGAAGCTTATCCGAGTTGCTCTTTACCAATGCCGGATTCTTACCCTCACGGATGGCCTTTTCATTCGCCTTTTCCGTATTCTTTCTCACAATCTCATCGACATCCATCTTATCAAGCTGTGCGTTGATAACGAGCTGCTGGATCATACGGCAAAGTCCGCTGGCAACCCAGTAAATACCGATACCCGCGGGGAGCGTAAAGCAGAAGAAGAGCGACATGATCGGCATCATCGTATTCATGCTCTGCATCTGCTGTGCCATCATGTTGTCCTCATCAACCTTGGCTTTATTGCTCTTTGTGCCTGCGGTCATGAGTTTTGCAGAATACCACTGAACAGCAGCCGAGAGGACCGGAATAATCCAGGCAAAATTCGGATGATCGATGCCCTGGAACGGCGGTGTCGCCAGATTGACCCCCAGGAAATAGTTCATCTTTGCAATTTCTGCCGAAGCCGCGGAAATCGTAGAGGACAGCGCCGGATAGGCCTGCTCGAGGTTGCTCCACTGTGCGGGCGTAAACTTATAGAGGAGATCGATTACGTTTTGTACCGTCGCGGCATCCGTGAGCGGCGGCTTTACCTTCGGTGCCAGTTCCGTCAATGTACTCACAAAATTGCTCTGCTGCATCAACGGCGAAGCGACGCTCTCAAAAACTTTATAGACCGACGGCACATAAGCGGGAATTTTATAAATAACCTGATACAAGCCGAACAGAATCGGCATCTGAATCAGCAGGAAGAGGCAGCTGCCGCTCATGCTCGTCCCGTACTTCTGATAAACCGCTCGCGTCTCTGCCTGCATGCGTGCCATCGACGCCTGATCTGTCTTTCCCTTATACTTCTTTTGTACCGCCTGAAGTTCCGGCTGCATGACGCTCATCAGCTTGGAAGACTTCTGTTGCGACACGGTGAGCGGCCACATCAGCAGGTTCGTGATAATGGTAAATAAATAATGCTGAGGCCGATGTTGGTAATGCCGAACTGGCTCGTAAAACGAAACAGCGCGTCCATAATCATGCCCAAGACAAAAGCAACCTGTCCGATAATCGGCACGGATGACTTGGTTAAAAAGATGAGTTCCAAAGCTTGCCTCCTATTATTTCGGTTTTACGGAACCGGATCATATCCGCCCTTTGAAAAAGGATTACAACGCAAAATACGGAAGAGTGCTAACTTTCCACCCTTCCATGCGCCATATTTTTCAATTGCTTCCAGCGCATATTGCGAACAAGTCGGATAAAACCTGCAATGACAACGCCATTTATAGGGAGAGAGTGCCCTCCGATAAAAACGAATCGAGCAGAGCAAAATTTTCTTCAGCACCTTGCCTCCTCTAAAATTCCCTGTGCCCTACAAAGCTTCAGAAACGAGGCTTCCAATGTACGGTAATCCTGCTTGGCGCCGTCTTTTCGCACGACGAAAATCAAATCACAGGGCGATGTGAATGCATGGCGGTGTAATCGAAATATCTCGCGCAAAACTCTCGTCACGCGATGTCTTACAACACTGTTTCCAATTTTTTTTGATGCACTGATACCAATGCGCGAGTCTCCCGCAGAGCGGAAACACAGATAGAGCACCAGATTACGGTCAGCTCTGGTTCTGCCGCTCTCATAAATCTGTCGGAATTCGCAATTGTCTTTGATCGACGGAAAGCGTCTCATTCCTCTTAATCCTTTGCATTCATATAATTTCAAGTGCACAGACAAAGCGAAAAAGAAAGGGGTCGTCGTCAGACAACCCCATTGTTCTTCGACGCGAATGCCGATCAAATTTTAAACTGTCAGTCTCGCTCTGCCCTTTGCTCTTCTGGCAGCCAGAACTTTTCTTCCACCCTTGGTCGCCATGCGAGCACGGAATCCGTGTACACGGAACTTCTGCGCATTGTGCGGCTGGAATGTCATTGTACCCTTTCTCATTGTCAGAACACCTCCTCACTTCCTAGCATTTTCCCAACCGGCCCTGATCTCTCAGCTCCTACCGGAAGCAGTTTCCGGAGATATCACGCAAACGTGGGAATATTCCTGCTTATTATACGGAACTGTGCCTTTTTCGTCAAGAACTTTCCATCCCGCATTCCACGCATATTCGCACTTAAAATAAGCGCTTCTGTATCTTACAAAATATTGAATCTTCGTTTCAACAATTTGTACTGCGATTCTGTGGATAACCGTGACTCCTTCCTCTGAGTTATCCAGATTCTCCACATCTTTTTGTTGATAACTCATTGTATACAATAAGCACAGCTTAGATTTCAACTTTACATAATGTTATTCACATTTTGTGAGTAACTCGTTGATAACTCCTTCATCTGCCTGAATTATTTCAAACATTCGGCCTGTCATGCGCCTTGATTCCCTGTGTAAATGCGGAAAATTTCTTCTGTCTTTCATCCACAGCTGTGTTTTTCCCATTTGTGTAAACCGATAATCCGCTCTTTTTCCTCATCTCGTCACATGCAGTTCACGAGATGCTCACAGACTTATCCACAACCCTCATTTTGATTGCGTTGAGATTATCCTGTCTTTTTGCTATACTGAGAACGACTTATCCCCAAACGCGGCAAAGGAGTCTTTGATTATGGAGCAAAACGCAGCGTTCCAAGCAATCGTAAACCGATGGCCGGATATACTGGCCTATATCAGAAACGAATTTGAAATTTCGGAGATTTCCTACGGCATGTGGATTTCTCCGCTAAAACCACACCATCTGCTCCAGAATTCAGATGGCAACATCCAGCTGTTTGTCGAAATTCCGGAAGAAAACGATAATCTGCCCAATGCGGGCTTCCAGACTTTTGTTTCCGGACGCTATGCGGGCATTATTGAAGCTGCCGTCGAAGCGGTAACCGGACTATCCTGCCGCCTGGCCTTTTACAGCGCCAAGGAAGAACAGTCTGCCGGCAATCGCACAAGCCGGTGAGTCAGCAGATTTTGTCCAATGCAAAGCTGGATCCCCGCTATACCTTCGATACCTTTGTCGTCGGTAAAAACAATAACCTTGCTCATGCCGCCTCTCTCGCAGTCGCCGAGAATCCGGGAGAAAGCTATAATCCGCTTTTCATTTACGGAGGCGTGGGACTCGGAAAAACACATTTGATGCAGTCCATCGCACATTTTGTACTTCAACACAATCCGAGCGCCAAGGTACAGTATGTGACGAGCGAATCCTTCACCAATGAGCTGATTGAGGCTATTCGAAGCAAAAACAATTTCACAACGACAGAATTTCGCGACAAGTACCGCTATATCGATGTGTTATTAATCGATGACATACAATTTATAATAGGAAAAGACAGAACCCAGGAGGAATTTTTCATACCTTCAATGCGCTGCACGGCGCAAAGAAGCAGATTATCATCTCCTCGGATAAACCGCCGAAGGAACTCGCAACACTGGAAGACCGACTGCGTTCTCGTTTTGAGTGGGGACTCACCGTTGACATCCAGCCGCCGGATTACGAGACGCGCATGGCCATACTCAGGAAACGCGAGGAACTGGATCACATCAACGTCGACAACGAAGTCATTCAATACATCGCCTCCAATGTGCGAAGCAATATTCGTGAACTCGAGGGGTCGCTGACAAAAATCGTCGCTTTCGGCAAGCTGAATCACATGGAAGTCAACCTGGAACTCGCGCAAAATGTGCTCCGCGATATCATTGACCCCAATGTAAAACAGGAAATCACACCGCAATTCATCATTCAGGTCGTCGCAGAACACTACGGAATCTCCGAACTCGATCTGGTCGGCACCAAGCGAACCAAGGAGCTTGCAACTGCCAGACAGGTCGCAATGTATCTGTGTCGTGAAATGACCGAAGTCTCTCTCCAGCAAATCGGCGCACATTTCGGCGGAAAAGACCATACGACAGTCCTCTACGCCATCAAAAAGATATCCACAGAGGTTGAGGATAACCCCGATACCTCCGGCACTGTGACCGTTCTGAAGAAAAAGATTTCTGCACAGTAATTCACAAGCCACTGCGAGAATCCGCTATGATTTCCCACGGCAGTTTCCAAGTGGAAAAGCGCGCTGTTTTGCGCCTTTCCGGTGGATTCTCACATACTCACAGCCCCTATTATTATGATTACGGGATGAATATGAAAGAGAGGACGGCTCTATGAAGCTCGCGTTCAACAAAGAAAAACTCACAACCGCTCTGGGGATTGTTTCCAGAGCCATTCCGACCAGAACAGCCAACCCGATTCTGAGCTGCATCTTATTCGATGCTTCGGGGGACGGCGTGACTCTCATTGCAAATGATTCGGAATTCGGCATTTCAACTAAAGTAGAGGGCATTGTCAGTGAAAAAGGAAAAGTAGCGCTGGATGCGAGACTGGTCAGCGACATCATCCGCAAGCTGGAAGGCGGAGAAGAACTCGTCAATATCGAGACAGATCAGAATTTCACGACAAGAATTTCTTGCAGTGATGTACTTTTCACGATTCCCGGCAGAGACGGAGAAGAGTTTGCCTATCTCCCGCAGATTGAAAAAGAACACAGATTGTGCCTCACACAGTTTACGCTGAAAGGAGGTAATCCGGAAGACAATCTTTGCGGCGGCATTGAATGACAGCAATAAGATGATGGGCGGTGAGTTTGTCAATATCAAAGGGCGCGTTGCTACGTTTGTGGCCTTGGACGGTCACCGCGTTGCTGTCAGAAATGTGACGCTTCGCGAGGGAGATGAGACCTTCCATGCGATTATCCCGGGCAAAACCATGAATGAAATCAGCAAGATTATGGAGGATGACAACGAAAAAGAGGTAGAACTCTTTTTCTCCAAATCATGTGCTGTTCTCGTTTGAAGGAACGATGGTTCTTTCCAGACTGATTGAGGGAGAGTACTTTAAGATTGAGCATATGCTCTCCAAGGACTATGCGACCAAACTGGAAATTAACCGGGTTAAGCTGCTCAGCAACATCGATCGCTCGACCATTCTGATTAAAGAGAGCGATCACAAACCGATTATCCTTGATATCGGTGATCAGAAGCTCGCACTGAAAGTCAAATCGTCCTATGGTTCGATGGATGGTGAGCTTCCCTGTGAGAAAACCGGAAAAGATCTTTTGATTGCGTTTAATCCCAAGTTTTTGATGGATGCGCTTCGCGCAATCGATGATGAGACGGTGACCCTGTATTTTACCAATGCAAAATCACCCTGTTTTTTGCGGGATGAACACGACAGTTTTGTCTATCTGATTTTGCCGGTCAATTTTGTCGCATAAGCCGAGAGGATATTGAAGTGAACGAAGTCAGGATTAAAGATGCTTATATTAAACTGGATCAGGCGCTGAAATTGTCGGGGGCCTGTGATCTTGGTTCCGATGCAAAGTACGCCATTCAGGGAGGAAAAGTCTCTGTGAACGGTGAGGTAGAAGAGCGGCGCGGGCGCAAGTTACATCCGGGAGATTGCTTCTCCTTTGACGGGCATGATTATCGAATCGTTGGAGCTTGAAAACTTCAGGAACTATCGCTGCGGAAAATTTCAATTTTCCGCAGGCAGTAACCTGCTCTACGGGGATAATGCACAGGGAAAGACCAATCTTCTCGAAGCACTCTATTACTGTGCCGGCGGAAAATCACACCGCGCCGGTAAAGATAGGGAGTTGATTCGTCTCGGCGAGACCGAGGCACACATTAAACTGTTGCTGCAGAGTAAGGAGATTCCCCACCGGATTGACATTCATCTCCGGAAGAACGGAACGAAGGGTATAGCGGTGGACGGTATTCCGCTTCGGCGAACCAGCGAATTGTACGGAATTGCGCGCATGGTCGTATTTCCCCGGAAGATTTAAATCTGATTAAGAGCGGTCCCGCAGAGCGCAGACGTTTTCTTGACATGGAGTTATGTCAACTCAATCGACGCTATGTCAAAGAACTTCTGCAGTACAACCGGGTATTGCAGCAGCGAAATAAGCTGTTAAAAGAATTGGCTTTTCGTCCCTCCCTGCTGGAGACATTGGATCTCTGGGACGCACAGCTGGTATCGGCGGGAACCGCACTGATGCAAAGTCGCGCGGTCTTTTTGGAGCAGCTCAACGAAATCTGCGTGGAAAAATACGCGGCATTGACCGGAAAGCGTGAGCAACTGCGTCTTTTTTATGAGGTCAATGTCTCAGAGGATGGTTTTGCAGCGGCGGTCAAGAAGAATCGGGAGTCTGATCTTAGACAAAAGACAAGTTCTGTCGGACCGCATCGGGATGATATTGCTTTTTATTTGCAGCAGGGCGAGGAAGAAGAGATGGATTTGCGAAAATTCGGCTCACAGGGGCAGCAACGAAGTGCGGCCCTTGCCGTGAAACTGTCGGAATTTTCGCTGATGCAGAGAGAATGCGGTGAGAATCCGGTTTTTCTTCTGGATGATGTGCTCTCGGAGCTGGATACAACCAGACAGAAACAGCTCTTAAAGAGCATTCGGAATGTACAGACCGTTTTGACGAGTACAGGAATGGATAACTTGTTGCAAGATGGCTTTCAAATTGACAAGAAATTCCTGGTGAGAACAGGAACGGTGACAGAAGTATCAGAGGAGGAAAGTGCATGAGCGAAGAATACAATGCTGATCAAATTCAGGTGTTGGAAGGTCTGGAGGCAGTCCGGAAAAGACCTGGTATGTATATAGGATCGACCTCTTCGCGGGGATTGCATCACCTCGTATATGAAATTGTGGATAATTCGGTCGATGAAGCACTGGCCGGTTATTGCAGTGAAATTGAAGTGACGGTTCACAGAGACAATTCGGTGACGGTCAAAGACAACGGGCGTGGAATTCCGGTTGATATTCAAAAGAAATGGGACTTCCCGCGATTGAAGTGGTTTTTACGGTGTTGCATGCGGGCGGAAAGTTTGGCGGCGGAGGTTATAAAGTATCCGGCGGTCTGCACGGTGTCGGTGCTTCTGTCGTAAATGCGCTCTCTACCTGGCTAAAGGTGAAAGTATATCGCAACGGAAAGTGCTACGAAGAAGAGTTTGCGCGCGGCAAGACGACGGTTCCGCTTCATGTGGTCGAAGAAGTGAGTACAGAGTTACACGGCACGGAAGTTCACTTTTTACCGGATCCGGAGATTTTTGAGACTACGGTATATGATTATGAGACCTTGCGTGTGCGTCTCCGGGAGACAGCTTTCCTGACCAAAAACCTAAAAATCACACTCAGCGATGAGCGCAATGACGGAAAAAAAGACTGCTTTCACTTCGAGGGCGGCATCCGTGAGTTTGTGCAATATTTAAATCGCGGCAAAGAAGTGCTCTATGAGCAGATTATCGACTGCGAGGACAAGCGGGAAGGTGTGATGGTCGAAGTTGCGATGCAGCACAATGACGGCTTCAATGAAAATATATTCACATTCGTGAATAACATCAATACGCCGGAAGGCGGCACACACATCTGACCGGATTTAAGAACGCCATCACGAAGACATTTAACGATTACGCGCGAAATCGGAAGCTCTTAAAGGACAATGAAGAGAATCTGAGCGGTGAGGATCTCCGGGAGGGGCTCACGGCCATTGTCTCCGTCAAGGTAGAAAATCCTCAGTTTGAGGGACAGACCAAGCAAAAATTGGGAAATTCCGAGGTTGCGGGTGCGGTCAGCTCTGTGCTCAGCGAGCAGCTCACTTATTTTTTGGAGCAGAATCCTACTGTGGCAAAGCAGATTTGCGACAAGGCAATTCTTGCACAGCGCGCACGCGCGGCAGCCAGAAAGGCGCGCGATCTGACGCGCAGAAAATCCGCGCTGGACGGCGTGGCATTGCCCGGTAAGCTCGCAGACTGTTCCAGCAAAAATCCGGAGGAGTGCGAGATTTTTATCGTCGAGGGAGATTCGGCAGGCGGCTCCGCAAAGACGGCCAGAGACCGGAAAACACAGGCGATTTTGCCGCTGCGCGGAAAAATCCTCAATGTGGAAAAGGCGAGAATGGACCGCGTCTATAGCAATGCGGAAATTAAGGCGATGATTACCGCCTTCGGTGCCGGCATTCACGAGGACTTTGATCTTGCAAAACTGCGTTACCACAAGATTATCATCATGACCGATGCCGATGTCGACGGCGCACATATCGCAACCCTGATGCTGACCTTCATCTACCGCTTTATGCCGGAACTCATTCAGGAGGGCTATGTCTATCTGGCGCAGCCGCCGCTCTACAAGCTGGAAAGGGCAAGCGAATCTGGTACGCATACTCAGATGAGGAATTGAATCAGATTCTGCAGGAAGTCGGCAGAGACGACAGCAATAAGATTCAGCGCTATAAGGGACTCGGAGAAATGGATGCGGAACAGCTCTGGGAGACGACAATGGATCCGGAGCGGCGCGTTCTGCTCCGCGTCAGCATGGATGAAGATGCCCGATCGGAACTGGAACTCACGTTTACGACTTTGATGGGAGATCAGGTGGAGCCGCGCCGGGAATTCATCGAGAACAACGCAAAGTATGTGAAAAATCTTGATATTTGACGAAACGGGGGCCATGAATGGAACCAAATGTATTTGATCAGATCAAAGAGGTTGATCTGAAAAAAACAATGGAGAAGTCGTACATCGACTATGCAATGTCTGTCATTGCGGCGCGGGCGTTGCCGGATGTGAGAGACGGCCTGAAGCCGGTGCAACGGCGTATCCTGTATTCCATGTTCGAATTGAACAACGGACCGGACAAAGCTCACAGAAAGTGTGCGCGTATCGTCGGTGATACCATGGGTAAATATCACCCGCACGGCGACTCATCGATTTACGGCGCTCTTGTCAATATGGCACAGGAATGGGCCATGCGGAATTGTCTGGTCGACGGACACGGAAACTTCGGATCCATTGATGGCGACGGCGCGGCGGCCATGCGATATACCGAGGCAAGACTCTCCCATATTGCGATGGAGATGATTGCCGACATCAACAAGGACACAGTGGACTTTGTTCCGAATTTTGATGAGACGGAGCAGGAGCCTGTGGTGCTGCCGAGCCGTTTTCCGAATTTATTGATTAATGGTGCGCAGGGTATTGCGGTCGGTATGGCGACCAATATACCGCCGCATAATCTGCGGGAAATTGTCGGCGCCGTCGACTGTATCATTGACAACAGAATTGCAGACAGGGAGACCGCGCTGGAAGAAGTGATGGCTCGTGTCAAGGGACCGGATTTTCCGACCGGTGCCACGATACTCGGAAAGAGCGGTGTACTGGAAGCATATCGGACCGGAAGAGGAAAAATTCGTGTTCGCGCCGTGACCAATATCGAGCCGATGCAGAACGGAAAGCATCGCATTGTGGTCTCGGAGCTTCCGTATCTGGTCAATAAGGCGAGACTCATTGAGAAAATTGCGGATCTGGTGCGCGACAAGCGCGTGGATGGGATTACGGATCTTCGCGATGAGTCAAACCGCGAGGGAATGCGGATTGTCATTGAGCTCAGAAAAGATGTGAATCCGCAGATTGTCCTGAATCGTCTGCTGAAACATACACAGCTCGAGGATACTTTCGGTGTCATTATGCTCGCGCTGGTCGGCAATGAGCCCAGAGTCCTGAATCTTCTGCAAATGCTCGAGTACTATCTGGAACACCAGAAAGATGTGGTGACGCGAAGAACCAGATATGATTTGAACAAAGCAGAGGAGAGGGCGCATATTTTACAGGGACTTTTGATTGCCCTGGATCATATCGACGAGGTCATCCGCATTATCCGGGAGAGCAGAAGCGTAGCACTGGCAAAGCAAAACCTGATGGAGCGGTTTGGGCTTACAGAGGTGCAGGCACAGGCCATTGTCGACATGCGTCTTCGTGCGCTGACCGGCTTGGAGCGCGAGAAGCTGGAAGCGGAATATCGTGAGCTTGAAAAAAAGATTGCCTATTATAAAAGCATTCTGGCGGATGAGAAAAAGTTGCTTGCGGTCATCAAAGAGGAGATTGATCTCATCGCGGAAAAATACGGGGATGACAGAAGAACCGGTTTCGGCATCAGTGACGAGATGGAAGCAGAGGATTTGATTCCGGATGAGACTGTTATTGTCGCGATGACAAACCGCGGCTATATTAAGCGGATGAATCCTGATTATTTCCGGAATCAGGCACGCGGCGGCAAGGGAATCCGGGGCATGCAGACTATAGAGGATGATTTCATCACCGATCTTCTGATGACCACGACGCATCGTCCGATTGATTTCTTCACCAATAAGGGAAGATTGTATCGACTCAAGGTGTATCAGATTCCGGATGCGAGCCGAACGGCGCGCGGCACGGCAATCGTAAACCTCCTGCAGTTGCAAGCGGATGAAAAAGTCACGGCCATGATATCTTATCGGAAGAAGGGCGGGGCCAAGTATCTCTTTATGGCAACCAAACAGGGCATGGTCAAGAAGACCGAGCTCAGCGCCTATATGAATGTTCGGAGTAACGGACTGGCGGCGATTGCGCTCCGCGAGGAGGATGAACTCATAGGTGTCAAGGCGAGCCGCGGTACGGAAGATGTACTTCTGGTGACGCAAAACGGGCAGAGTATACTCTTCTCCGAGGAGACAGTCCGTGTCACAGGAAGAAATTCCTACGGTGTCAAGGGCATTGCACTCCGCGAGGGCGATGCGGTCGTTGCGATGCAGCTTACGGCGCAGGGCGAAGAACTATTGACAGTTACGGCCTACGGTATGGGTAAGCGTACGGAACTCACCGAGTTCCACGCCCAAAACCGCGGCGGCTACGGTAACCTCTGCCATAAACTGACGGATAAGACGGGATTCCTGATCGGTGCAAAGCTGGTTCGGGAGGATCAGGAGATGCTGCTGATTACGAATACCGGTGTCATGATACGGATTTCGGTCGGTGATATTTCCAAGTACGGACGTCTTGCGTCCGGTGTGAAACTCATGAATATTGAGCGGGACGGTGAGGAAGAAATCAGAATCGCTGGAATTGCAATGGTAAAAGAAAACATGAGTGCCGTACAGGAGAATGAGGACGGCGCCGAATCCGGCGAGGACAGTGAAGATATAGAAAGCGACAAATAAGAAACAACAAGATATAGAAGAAAAAAACAAATTGCTGTGCCTGGGAAATAAAGCCTTAAAAAGATTCAAAAAATAGCTTTTATCCGTTGACAGATGGCGAAAACATCCGTTATAATGGCGTAGCAATTTGTTTCTGGAGAAATACTCAAGAGGCCGAAGAGGCCCCCCTGCTAAGGGGGTAGGTCGGGTAATACCGGCGCGAGGGTTCAAATCCCTCTTTCTCCGTTTGAGTCACCCTGAAAAAAACTTTTGAAAAAGTGTTGACAGGAAAAACTCAAAGTGATAAAGTAAGGGAGTTGCGCCTGAAGGGCGAGACAACCTAAAGAACCTTGAAAATCAAAGATCAGACAGTACAAACAACCCTGAAATCTCTGTGAAAACAGAGGGTTCGCGGACATCTTTCGAATGTGTTCGTGAGCTTCCAAAAGAATTTCAAAAAAGAACCAAACCAAGTAATAACGGGTAAAATAACTGAGAAAGACCAACGTTATTTTGACCGGAACGAACAAACTTAAATTTGAGAGTTCGATCCTGGCTCAGGATGAACGCTGGCGGCGTGCTTAACACATGCAAGTCGAACGAGAAGTGGAGACGGAAACCTTCGGGCGGAAGACTTTATTTCGAGTGGCGGACGGGTGAGTAACGCGTGGGTAACCTGCCTCATACAGGGGGATAACAGTTGGAAACGACTGTTAATACCGCATAAGACCACAGCACCGCATGGTGCGGGGGTAAAAACTCCGGTGGTATGAGATGGACCCGCGTTCGATTAGCCAGTTGGCGGGGTAACGGCCCACCAAAGCGACGATCGATAGCCGATCTGAGAGGATGACCGGCCACATTGGGACTGAGACACGGCCCAAACTCCTACGGGAGGCAGCAGTGGGGAATATTGCACAATGGGGGAAACCCTGATGCAGCGACGCCGCGTGAGTGAAGAAGTATTTTCGGTATGTAAAGCTCTATCAGCAGGGAAGAAAATGACGGTACCTGAGTAAGAAGCCCCGGCTAACTACGTGCCAGCAGCCGCGGTAATACGTAGGGGCAAGCGTTATCCGGATTTACTGGGTGTAAAGGGAGCGCAGACGGCTCTGCAAGTCTGAGTGAAAGCCCGCGGCTTAACCGCGGGACTGCTTTTGGAAACTGCAAGGCTTGAGTATCGGAGGGCAGGCGGAATTCCTAGTGTAGCGGTGAAATGCGTAGATATTAGGAAGAACACCGGTGGCGAAGGCGGCCTGCTGGACGAAAAACTGACGTTGAGGCTCGAAGGCGTGGGGAGCAAACAGGATTAGATACCCCTGGTAGTCCACGCGGTAAACGATGAATACTAGGTGTTGGTGCCCGAAAGGGCATCGGTGCCGTCGCAAACGCAATAAGTATTCCACCTGGGAGTACGTTCGCAAGAATGAAACTCAAAGGAATTGACGGGGACCCGCACAAGCAGTGGAGCATGTGGTTTAATTCGAAGCAACGCGAAGAACCTTACCAAATCTTGACATCCTTCTGACCGCACCGTAATGGGTGCTTTCCTTCGGGACAGGAGTGACAGGTGGTGCATGGTTGTCGTCAGCTCGTGTCGTGAGATGTTGGGTTAAGTCCCGCAACGAGCGCAACTCCCTATTGCCGGTAGCCAGCAGGTAAAGCTGGGCACTCTGGCGAGACTGCCCGGGATAACCGGGAGGAAGGCGGGGATGACGTCAAATCATCATGCCCCTTATGATTTGGGCAACACACGTGCTACAATGGCGTTAACAAAGAGAAGCGAGAACGCGAGTTTAAGCAAAGCTCAAAAAAATAACGTCTCAGTTCGGACTGCAGTCTGCAACTCGACTGCACGAAGCTGGAATTGCTAGTAATCGCGAATCAGCATGTCGCGGTGAATACGTTCCCGGGTCTTGTACACACCGCCCGTCACACCATGGGAGTCAGCAACGCCCGAAGTCAGTGACCCAACCGTAAGGAGGGAGCTGCCGAAGGCGGGGCGGATAACTGGGGTGAAGTCGTAACAAGGTAGCCGTATCGGAAGGTGCGGCTGGATCACCTCCTTTCTAAGGAAAAAGTAAGGGTTGCTTGTGCTGTCTGGTTTTTGATCAAAGGTTCAACCGGATTTCCGGTGTCGATGCGTCTTCTTGAAACACCCGTTCCCATCCCGAACACGACGGTTAAGAGGAAGACGGCCGAAGGTACTATGCTGGTAACGGCATGGGAGAATAGGCGGGCGCCGGATTTGAAAGGGATTATAGCTCAGCCGGTTAGAGCGCACGCCTGATAAGCGTGAGGTCGGTGGTTCGAGTCCACTTAATCCCACTTGCACCTTGAAAATCGCATACAGAATGAATATTCAATTTTAGAATATCTAGACATCCGAGGTGATACGACGAAAGTCGTATCCAAGATATAAACGTATGCTCTGTGAAAGCAGAGCGACCAACCCGCATGTTCTTACGCTAGAGAACATGTAAGAGGTTAAACAAAAAAGAGCGTAGGGCGGATGCCTTGGCACTAAGAGCCGATGAAGGACGTGATAAGCTGCGATAAGCTGCGGGGAAGAGCAAATATCTATTGATCCGCAGATTTCCGAATGGGGAAACCTACTGCAGAAGAGCTGCAGTGACTGTGCGTGAATCCATAGCGTACAGCCGGGAACCCGCTGAACTGAAACATCTAAGTAGGCGGAGGAAGAGAAAACAACAGTGATTCCGTAAGTAGCGGCGAGCGAACGCGGAAGAGCCCAAACCGCAGTGCGTGCACTGCGGGGTTCGGACTGCACACGGGAATTGAATCGTTACCGGAAAGACTTTGGAACAGTCTGCCAGAGAGGGTGAAAGCCCCGTACGGGAAAACGAGTCGAGACCCAGCAGGATCCAGAGTACCACGAGACACGTGAAACCTTGTGGGAATGCGGGGGGACCACCCCCTAAGGCTAAATACTACTTAGTGACCGATAGTGCATAGTACTGTGAAGGAAAGGTGAAAAGGACCCCGGGAGGGGAGTGAAAAAGAACCTGAAACCCTATGTTTACATGCAGTGGAAGTGCGATACATGAACGCACAACCGCGTACTTTTTGTAGAACGGTCCGGCGAGTTGCCGGTGCTGGCAAGGTTAAGGACTACAGGTCCGGAGCCGAAGGGAAACCGAGTCTTAATAGGGCTTACAGTCAGCATCGGCAGACCCGAAACCGGGTGATCTATCCATGTCCAGGTTGAAGTCCCCGTAAAAGGGGATGGAGGACCGAACACACATCCGTTGAAAAGGGTGGTGATGAGGTGTGGATAGGGGAGAAATTCCAATCGAACCCGGAGATAGCTGGTTCTCCTCGAAATAGCTTTAGGGCTAGCCTCGACTTAGTCAGACGGAGGTAGAGCACTGAATTCCTGAGGGGGCGTCAAAGCCTGCCAAGGGATATCAAACTGCGAATGCCGTCCTGATGATGGTCGGGAGTCAGACTGCACGAGATAAGTTGGGCAGTCAAAAGGGAAAGAGCCCAGACCTACAGCTAAGGTCCCAAAATACGTGTTAAGTGGAAAAGGATGTGGGATTTCGAAGACAGCTAGGATGTTGGCTTAGAAGCAGCCACACATTCAAAGAGTGCGTAATAGCTCACTAGTCGAGAGGTCCTGCGCCGAAAATTTCCGGGGCTAAAACACGATACCGAAGCTTAGGAATGTAGCAATACATTGGTAGAGGAGCAATCTCAGAGTGCCGAAGCGCTACCGCAAGGAAGCGTGGAGTTCTGAGAAGAGAGAATGCCGGAATGAGTAGCGAGAATGATGTGAGAATCATCATGGCCGAATATCCAAGGATTCCAGGGTAAAGCTGATCTGCCCTGGGTAAGTCGGGACCTAAGGCGAGGGAGAGATCCGTAGTCGATGGACAGCAGGTTCATATTCCTGCACCTGACATGATCAGAACTGTGGGGACACAGGAACAAAACCGGACCCGGGAGAGCAAAGACCGGGCGAAGCGAAGTTAGGGAGTGCGGTAGGCAAATCCGCCGCACAATCCGAAAGCGTGACAGGGAGCGAAATATAAGTAGCGAAGCCGGTGGAGGGACTGTCGAGAAAAGCCGCTATTGTATCATGTCAGCCCGTACCGCAAACCGACACAGGTGGATGAGGAGAGAATCCTAAGGCCGGCGGGAGAAGCATTGTTAAGGAACTCGGCAAAATGACCCCGTAACTTCGGGAGAAGGGGTGCTGCAGAGATGCAGCCGCAGAGAAAAGGCTCAAGCAACTGTTTAGCAAAAACACAGGTCTATGCGAAACCGTAAGGTGAGGTATATGGGCTGACGCCTGCCCGGTGCTGGAAGGTTAAGAGGAGAGGTTAGCGCAAGCGAAGCTTTGAATTTAAGCCCCAGTAAACGGCGGCCGTAACTATAACGGTCCTAAGGTAGCGAAATTCCTTGTCGGGTAAGTTCCGACCCGCACGAAAGGCGTAATGATTTGAGCGCTGTCTCAACAATGCACCCGGTGAAATTGAAGTACCAGTGAAGATGCTGGTGACCTGCGCCAGGACGGAAAGACCCCATGGAGCTTTACTCCAGCTTGATACCGGGATTCGGTGTTACTCGTACAGGATAGGTGGGAGGCTAAGAAGGAAGGACGCCAGTCTTTCCGGAGCCGCTGTTGGGATACCACCCCTGTGGCACTGGATTTCTAACCTACATCCGTAATCCGGATGGGGGACAATGTCAGGTGGGGAGTTTGACTGGGGCGGTCGCCTCCGAAAGTGTATCGGAGGCGCTCAAAGGTTCCCTCAGAATGGTTGGAAACCATTCGAAGAGCGCAAAGGCAGAAGGGAGCTTGACTGCGACACCGACGGGTGGAGCAGGTACGAAAGTAGGACTTAGTGATCCGGTGGTATAAAGTGGGATTGCCATCGCTCAACGGATAAAAGCTACCCTGGGGATAACAGGCTTATCACTCCCAAGAGTTCACATCGACGGAGTGGTTTGGCACCTCGATGTCGGCTCATCGCATCCTGGGGCTGAAGTCGGTCCCAAGGGTTGGGCTGTTCGCCCATTAAAGCGGTACGCGAGCTGGGTTCAGAACGTCGTGAGACAGTTCGGTCCCTATCCGGCGCGGGCGTAAGATATCTGAGAGGAGCTGTCCTTAGTACGAGAGGACCGGGATGGACTGACCACTGGTGCACCGGTTGGGGAGCAACCCCATGGCCGGGTAGCCAAGTCGGGACGGGATAAACGCTGAAGGCATCTAAGCGTGAAGCCCCCCTCAAGATGGGATATCTCATGCGAAAGCGGTAAGACCCCTTGAAGACGACAAGGTAGATAGGAGAGAGGTGTAAGCGTGGTGACACGTTCAGCTGACTCTTACTAATCGGTCGAGGGTTTAACCAAAGGGTTTGGGAAAGAGATGAATAGATAAGAAAATTCTGTGTGCGATTTTCAGGGTGTAAAGATGGCCCGATGGCTCAGTTGGTTAGAGCGCCGCCCTGTCACGGCGGAGGTCGACGGTTCAAGTCCGTTTCGGGTCGCTCGGTTTGATACATATCAGGGATCTTAGCTCAGCTGGGAGAGCATCTGCCTTACAAGCAGAGGGTCACAGGTTCGAGCCCTGTAGGTCCCACTACCAAAACCAATCTATGTCGTGCCGATGTGGCTCAATGGCAGAGCAGCTGATTTGTAATCAGCAGGTTATCGGTTCGAGTCCGATCATCGGCTTTGGTATCAAACCAAACAATATGGGGGAATTCCCGAGTGGCCAAAGGGGACAGACTGTAAATCTGCTGGCACTGCCTTCAGTGGTTCGAATCCACTTTCCCCCACTCCGCGGCAAACGCCGTGAACAAACAAATTGATGTGGCAACACATCACATACTATCGCGGGGTAGAGCAGTCCGGAAGCTCGTCGGGCTCATAACCCGGAGGTCGCAGGTTCAAATCCTGTCCCCGCAATTTATGCCTTGGTAGCTCAGTTGGTAGAGCGGAGGACTGAAAATCCTTATGTCACTGGTTCGATTCCCGTCCAAGGCATTTTTCTTTTATCTAAAGGTATTCCATATCAATAGTTTTAGGTGAAGAAAGATGGGATACTAGCTCAGGTGGTAGAGCACTTGACTTTTAATCAAGTTGTCGCGGGTTCGAGTCCCGCGTATCTCAGTCGTTTGTCAGGTCATCGCAGTCTTGCGGTGACTTTTTTTGTGATTTGGAGGAAACATTGGGAGAAGAAGAGAGACGTATTCGACAGATTATGGATCGTCTGAATGCACATTTTGAAGACAGACCCATGGAATTTTTGACAGATCGGGAGCCGTGGAAGTTGTTACTCGCGACGATACTGAGTGCACAGTGCACGGATGCGCGTGTCAATCAGGTAACAAAGGTCTTGTATCAACATTATCCGCGTCTGGAAGATATTGCCGCAGCAAGTCAGGAAGAAATAGAACGAGAGATTTATACGACAGGGGTTTTATCACAATAAGGCGAGGAATCTGCGTGCCTGTGCACAGGCGTTATTGCTTCGCTTTGGCGGCACCGTGCCGGATGAGATGGAGGCTTTGTTGACCTTACCCGGGGTCGGCAGGAAGACGGCAAATCTGATTCTCGGAGAGATTTACGGGAAACCTTCCATTGTCGTCGATACGCATGTCAAACGCGTCTCGAGACGTCTGGGACTTGTGACGGCGACCGATCCGACCAAAGTGGAAGCGGAATTAAAGACTGTTCTTCCGGAGTCGTTCTGGATTCTTTGGAATACGCGGCTGATGGCGCTCGGAAGAACGTATTGCACGGCAAAAGCACCGATCTGTGCGGCCTGCTATTTGTCGGACCTCTGTCCCAGAGTCGGTGTAGAATGACAAGGGGTGAGGAATGATTGACTGCGGCTTTTTAGGAGCTGTCTAGGATGGTGGGTTTAGCATTTCCGTGAAGAAAGATGGGAGTGAGATGAGAAGGGAGAGGAACAGATGAATATTGTGTTGCACGAGCCGGAAATACCGTTTAATACGGGGAGCCATCGGGAGAACCTGTGTTGCGACGAACACGGCGCTGCATCTGATTAAGCCCTACGGTTTTTTTCTTGGAGACAAATATTTGAAGCGTGCGGGGATGGATTACTGGCAGAAACTCTCGCTCCGTGAATATGACGATTATGCGGCATTTCTGGCACAGCACCCTGAACTTTCTTTCGGACAGAAAAAGACAGGCAGAAAATTGTGGTTTGCGACGACCAAGGCGGAGCAGACCTATGCGGATGTGAGTTTCGGGCCGGACGACTATATTATGTTCGGCAAGGAGTCTGCGGGGATTCCGGAAGAAATTCTGGCAAAGCACAGAGAAGCCTGCATTCGCATCCCGATGTGGGGGGATATTCGCTCGCTGAATCTCTCGAATGCGGTTGCCGTGATTCTATACGAGGCGCTCCGCCAACAGGATTTTGCGAAGCTCGAGAAACAGGGAGCATTGCATCGCTTGCACTGGGAGACAGGGACAGAATATTAAGTTTTATGTAAGCAAACTGTTAAGATTAGGGGGAGTTCTTATCTTGAATCCGACGAGTATACAGGCTAAAATATAAAAGTCTTCAGAAGAAAGGGAACGGAAGTTCCCGGAAAATACAGGAGGAGGAAAATAAGATGAAAAAGGCATTGACTGTGTTTGCAGCGGCGGCGATGGTTTCCGTGATGATGGCATCGAATGCGTTTGCATACATCGGCTGGGTCAGAGATACGAGATTCACACCGGAGAGATGGTGGTACTCGACGCAGGATAATTTCGGTGATTGGTACCGCGGCGAGACCGGCAAGGTCAAGTGGGCTTGGATTGACAGCAACCATGACGGTCTTGAGGAGTGCTACTGCTTCGGCGATGACGGCTGGATGAAGGCAAACCAGAGAACGCCGGACGGCTACTATGTCAATGAGAAGGGCCAGTGGACCGTCAACGGTGTTGTGCAGACTCGTTCGGCACACTATTATGCACCGGGTGCAAGAAATTAAGGAATTAAGCGTGAGAGGTCTCCGGACGAAAGGTCCGGAGGCCTCTTTTTTCGTAAAAAGGAGAGTGAGGGGAGCATATCAGAAGACTTTCTTCAGGCAATCGAAGAATATATGACCTGCTACACAACCAAACGTGTACAGAGAAAACCGAATGTTATGACGCCAATGGAATATCATGAAATGAAGCGGCAGCATGAGAACTGCCCGGCAGAAATAACGGGCAGGAAAAGGTTTTTGCTTTTTTAATTGTCTACTTGGCGGGATGCACACCAGAATCAGGCGTTGAGGGGGAATCCTCTTTGAAACAAGATGAAGGGTGGACAAAGCAAGTTTGGAGGACAATGTCAGGAAGCGTGTTATCTGTCCTTCTTGTGGCGGGCCTTGAATGAAATACAAGAAGAAATCCGGAACATAGCGGTGACGCTGCAATACCTGCTCAATGAGGAAAGTTCAACCCCAACATGAGGGAATGCAATCACAAGGAACCGACACCAACTCTTTTTTTCCGCTCAGTCAAAATAGAGCGAAAAAACGAGTGATACAATCGCAGGAAGCCGGTACCGACTTTTTTCCGCGTAGCTTTTTTGATGTAAGACAAAAACCTTCTTTTGCGGTTTGAATGTTTCGGATTCCGTCCGGTGTAAATATGCAATCGTAAAGAGTTAACATGAGTGCTGCTTTTTTGGCTCAGCCGCAAAAAGAGTCGGTAAGGCTTCTTTTTTGGCGGTATGGATAGAGTTCCCCTCTGACTCATGGTAAAATAAAAAACCGGTGAAGAAGGAGGGACTGTATTGAACACACAGGCGGGGCTGCTGCTCTCAGATGCAATCCGGCGTGCGCGGGCAGGCGAAAACGCAGGTTTCGAAGATTTATACCTTCTCAGTTATCAGAAAACATATCGGGATATTCTGGCACTCGGCATTTCGGGCGAGGCGGCCTGGGAACTGTTGGCAGCGCTCTATGCCGAGGTCTGGCAGAAGCGTGCCAATCTCCCGGAAGCGGGTATTTCAGATCCTGGCTCCGCGTCCTGCTGCGGGACTGTCTCAAACAGCGGGGCAGGGAGATTCCGGCGACACTTGAATTTCCCGCGGACTATACGGTAGAAAAGGGACTTACGGAAAAGGCCACAACGGTATTGATTGCGCTCGAGGAGAGACTCGGTCTGCTCGGCGAACCCAAAAAGCGGCGTCCCGGAAGTCGTTTTCAGACGAACATGCAGTGGCTTCTGACACTCGGCACGATTGCCGCAACCGCTGCCGCCGTTTCGCTGCTCTTTGGCTTTTTAAACCGAGAATCGGGTGCGATTCACCGTGCCAAGGCAGTTGTCAGCAGTGCGGTAGAGACCAGTGCGCAGACGGTTTCCGCGAGCAGCGGAGCTCTTGCCTATACGGGTTGGAATGAGAGCGCCCGGGGGCGGAGTTATCTCACGGCAGGCGGGCAATGGCTCGAGAGTTGCTGGTTTGAGGACGGCGATACACTATATTGTTTCAACGAAGACGGATATGTGCTGACCGGCAATCAGAACATGGAGCATGAAACATTTCACTTCGGGAAGAACGGAGCGCTTGAAAACATTACCCGCGGATTAGAGCGGGAACAAGGTCGCACAGTAATCTCCGAGAAGATGAAAGAGGCCGGCAAGGCAGAGGCTGCATCCGGTATCATTGCGAATTCCATTACGATTGACGGCGATTGGATTTACTATCTCTACATGGAGGCGGACAATGCCGCGCTGCCGAGTCTGCTCCGTGTGCGCCGGGAAGGTAGTGACACACAGATTATTGCGGACAAAGTGAGCGGGTATACCGTGCAGCAGAAGGCGGTTTGGTATGCGCGCGAAAATAAGATTGAGCGCTTTGCCAAAGAGGGAAGCGGCGCCGCAATCGGAGCCGGTTTCTATGTGGAAAATGAGGGCAATCGGTATGTGCTCATGGATCGTTTCGGAAAGCGGGTCAGCGAGGACATGCAGAGTATCAACGGGCGGCGCTATATTCTGTCGGATGCGGTGATTCAGGATGTGATACCGGAGACCGCCACGGTCGGCACACAACATTTTTATGCGGCGGCGGCCGGTGAGAGCCCTTCTGTTCTGACGGATGAGGGAAAGGAGTTTCTGCGCCACGGCGCCGCCATCGATGCGATGACAGCGCTGGATGCGGACCTCTATTACAGCGTGATGCTCTCGAAAGAAGGAGCGACGCCGTCCAGTCAGATCTGGAAAATCAATGTAAAAACCAAAGAGGCCGAAGCTGTGAGCGGCGTTTTTCAGGGGCGCGTGGTGCGCATGTTGCCCTATCCCGAGACCGGCGTTATCTACATGGAGTACCGACCGGGTTCCCTGGGATCGGTCTACGGCCAGCTCGCAATGATACGCGGCGATGAGAGCTACCTCCTGAATGACAGCACAATTCGGGTCGGAGATTTCGGCAAGGGCAATGACCGGTTGCTTCCGGTCTGGGCGATGGAAGACAGTATTCTGGCCTACTGGGAAAACTGTGAACCGGGCGCAACGATCAACGCCGAAGTCAAGGTACTGGATTATCAGGCGGTTGCGGTGCCGCTCACGAAGAAGCGGCGTCTCGGAAGTTATCAAAAGAGCGAAAAACCGTTGATCGCACCGGAAAAGGGCAGTCTGCCGGAGACAACGGCGGAGGAGAGTCCCGCCATTGTCGAGTCGACAGAGGCAAAAGCCCGACAGGTGGAATCGGTTCCGACCGGAGAGAATTTTGTCGGGGAGCGGACGACCGACTGGATGGAGCCGCTGAACGGCAGCCGGGATTACGGCATTCTGGAAGCGCCTGCCGAGGATTAAAACATGCATATTTTTTATCTGATGGGAAAGAGCGCGGTCGGGAAGGATACCGTTTATCAGAAATTACTGCTCAGGTTTCCGATGTTACGTCCACTGGTTCCCTTATACGACGAGACCGCAGCGGCAGGGAGAAGAAGAGGGAAGAGAATATCACTTTGTCGGGGAAGAACAGTTTCTGTGCCTCCGGGAGAGCGGTCGAATGATTGAGGAGAGAGCCTATCGGACGGAAAAAGGGCTCTGGCGTTACGGAAGTGTCGCGGAGGAAGAGGCGGAAACCGTTTCCCGGATCGGCATCGGTACGCTTGAGAGCTATCAGAAGTTCTGTGCCTACTTTGGCAGAGAACGTATGATACCGCTCTATCTGGAAGTGGCAGCCGGAGAACGGTTGCTCCGCGGTTTCAGGCGGGAGAAAAAAGAGGCGGAGCCTTGTTATCCGGAACTGGTGCGTCGTTTTCAGGCGGATGAAGCCGACTATACGGAAGAAAAGTTATCGGCCGTCGGTATTCGGAAGCGCTATGAAAACCTGGATCTGGAGCGCTGCCTTGGCGAGTTGTATGAGGTTGTGTTACAATATGTGTGATTTTAAAGATGTACCGGGGCAGGAGGAGATGAAGCGCCAGCTGGAGATGAGTGTGAGAAGAAATCATCTCTCGCACAGTTATCTGTTGCTCGGCGAAAAGGGCGTCGGCAAGCTGACCATGGCCCGGGCGTTCGCAAAACGTCTGCTCTGCACCGGTGAGGGGACGCGCCCCTGCGGTCGCTGTCACAGTTGCATTCAGATTGCGGCGGACACGCATCCGGATGTGGTCACCATACAGCGGGACAAGACAGCGCTCGGCGTCGATGCGGTGCGGGAACAGCTGGCACAGGAGATACGGATTCGCCCTTTTTCCGGCGAGCGGCGCATCTTTATTGTCCCGGAAGCGGAAAAGATGACGCAGCAGGCGCAAAATGCGATTTTAAAAACGATTGAAGAACCGCCGGACTATGCGATGATTCTTTTGCTCGCAGAGCAGGAAGAGGCACTGTTGCCGACCATACGGAGCCGTGTTCTGCGGCTCGTGTTCCGCCCGGTTCCGGAGACAGAAATCCTTAAAAGACTGCGAGCGGCAGGCGCACCGCCGGAGCGGGCCGAAGAGGCAGCGCGCTTTTCACGCGGCATCTACCGCCGGGCGGAAGAACTGGTACAGGTAGAAGAGGTCTATTCTCGGTATCGGAAGACGCTGGAGCTGCTTCGGGAACTGCCGGGTTGCAACGAGACGGTCTTTCAGCGCACAGAGGCTGAAGTGGCAACGCTTTATGCGGATCCGGCAGTTTTTCTGGAATTTTTACGTCTGTACTATCGGGATGTGCTCTGTTGCAAGAGCGGCGGAAACAGCGCGGCGCTCATCTTCCCCGGGGAAGAACAGACCCTGATTCGTGCGGCAAAGGCGCTGTCCTATGAGCAACTGGGCGCTATTTTAAAAGAAATCGAGACGGCGGAGGAGCGTTTGCGGCTCAATGTGAGTAAGGAACTCACAATAGAGCTTGTGCTTCTCGCAATACGGAGGGAGTAATCAGAGATGACGGAGGTGATAGGCGTTCGCTTTCGCGAAGTCGGAACCATTGAGACCTATAGTGCGGGGGAAGAACAGTTCCGGCGCGGCGACCATGTGCTCTGTGAGACACAGTGCGGCGTGGAATACGGAACCGTGATTCTTGGCAATTATACGCTCTGCAGCTGCAAGGAAGAGAACCCGCCGCAGGCCATCCTCGGCCGGGCAACGGAGGAAGATGCCGTGCGGGCGGCTGCCTATAAGAGCAAGGAGCGGGAAGCGCTGTTGTTCTGCAGGAAAAAGGCGGAGGCACTCGGACTCGATATGAAAATCATCTCGGTGGTCTTTTCGCTTCGGGATGACAAGGTGCTGTTCTTTTTCAGCGCGGATACGCGCGTGGATTTCCGTACCTTGGTCAAAGAGCTCGGTGCACAGTATCAGAGACGCATTGAACTTCGCCAAGTCGGCGCGAGAGACGAGACCAGGTTGCTCGGCGGCATGGGAAATTGCGGACGGCCGCTTTGTTGCCACGCCTATCTCTCGGAATTCATGCCGGTTTCCATCAAGATGGCAAAGGAGCAGGGACTGGCGCTGAATCCGCAGAAAATCAGCGGTGCCTGCGGGCGTCTCATGTGCTGCCTGAAGCACGAGACCGATACCTATGCGGAGCTCAATAAGACCCTTCCGCGAAAGGGAGACAGCGTGCAGCTCTCGGACGGTGTGCGCGGCGATGTGGTGGAAGTCAGCGTTCTGAAGCAAATGTTGCGTGTCGCCTGTTATGTGGACGGAGAAAAAGAACTCCGGGATGTCGCAGTTGCGGAAACGACCATCGTCGAGCGAAAGAAAAAAGGCATGCCGCCGGCGCAGAAGCGTGCCGCGGATGCCCAGCGCGAGAAGAAGACCGGAGAAGCTGCGGCAAAGCAGCGTGAGGGAAAAGAAAGACCCGGAAAGCGGAGCGGTGCCCCGCAGCAGGAACGAACCCGGGAGAAGAAAAAGTGATTCCGTTAAAGACAGGGGAGCGCATTGACGACCTGCAGCGGAGTGCGCTCGGAATCATTCAGAATCCGGCGCACTTTTGCTTTGGAACGGACGCGGTGCTGCTCAGCGGTTTTGTGCGGGCGTACGCGAGGGAAAGAGTCGCGGATCTCTGCACGGGCAACGGAATCGTTCCGCTTTTACTCTCGGCGAAGACGCGCGCCAAAGAGATTGTGGCGGTTGAGATTCAACCGGAGATTGCGGATATGGCAAAGCGCAGCATAGAGATGAACGGTCTTTCGGAGAGAGTCCGCATACTGCGCGGAGATCTTCGGGAAGGAATTGCCGGAGGAAGCGGAAGCTTCGATGTGGTGAGTTGCAATCCGCCTTATATGGCGCTTGGGCGCGGGGAACACAGTCAGGCATCGAGCCGTGCGATTGCGCGCCAGGAACTTTGCTGTACCCTGGAAGAAGTGGTAAAAGAGACAGCGCGTCTCCTGAAAAACGGTGGGCGCGCTTATTTTGTATACAGACCGAACCGACTGGATGAACTCTTTGCGGCCTGTGCACACAGAGGACTTACGCCCAAACGCATGAAATTTGCCCATCCGTTTCCGGACCGCGAGGCAAACCTGGTCCTGCTGGAAGCGGTCAAAGGCGGCGGTCATTTTTTGCGGGTGGAGGCGCCAATCATTGTATTTCGGGCGCCTGGTGTTTACACAGACGAAATTCGGGAGATTTACGGATATTAAAAGGAGAGAGCAGTGGAAGAACGCGGAAAAATATACCTGGTTGCGACACCGATCGGAAATCTTTCGGATATGAGTCCGCGCGCCGTTGAGACGCTGCGGGAGGCAGATCTCATTGCAGCGGAAGATACCAGAAATACCATTAAGCTCTTAAATCACTTTGAGATTAAGACACATATGACCAGCTACCACGAGTACAACCGGACCGAAAAAGCCTATGAACTCGTGCGCCGCGCAGAGCAGGGAGAGACCATTGCGGTCGTGACCGATGCGGGCATGCCGGCGATTTCGGACCCGGGTGAGGTGCTGGTGCGTTTCGCACTGGATGCCGGCATTGAGGTCACCATTGTACCGGGACCCTGCGCGGCTGTGAGTGCACTTGCCGTCAGCGGACAGCCGACCGGGCGCTTTGTTTTTGAGGCCTTTTTGCCGCAGGACAAAAAGGAACGCAGAGTGAGACTGGAAGCACTGCGGGATGAGACGAGAACCATGATTCTCTATGAGGCACCCCACCGTCTTGCGAGGACGCTTGCGGAACTCGCGGAGGTGCTCGGCGGGGAGCGGCAGCTCAGTCTGGTGCGCGAACTCACGAAAAAGCATGAGGAGGTGCAGCGGGACAGTTTTTCGCACTTCCTGCAGCGCTATGCGGACGAAGCAGGTCGCGCGGAAATTCGCGGCGAATATGTCCTGGTCATCGCCGGTAAGAGCGAGGCAGAGCTGCGGGCAGAGGAGGCGGAGGCATTTGCGGATCTCACACCGGCCGAGCATGTCGCTGGTATGAGTCCCAGGGCTTTGATCGAAAAGAAGCCATGAAAAAAGCCGCAAAAGACCGCGGAATCAGCCGCAGAGAACTCTATCACATGTTGCTCTGATATGTTACACTAATAAGAATCGAAGAATATGCGGAGGCTGACTATGGGAGAAAAAATCAGAAAACCCTACTATATCACGACGGCGATTGCCTATGCTTCCGGCAAGCCGCACATCGGAAATACCTATGAGATTATTCTGGCGGACGCGATTGCCCGCTTTAAGCGCGAAGAGGGCTATGACGTATATTTTCAGACCGGAACGGACGAGCACGGTCAGAAGATTGAGGGCAAAGCAAAAGATGCCGGCATGACGCCGCAGGCCTATGTCGACAAGGTATCCGCGGAGATTAAGCGCATCTGGGACCTCATGAACACATCCTACGATCGCTTTATGCGGACCACCGAGCCCTACCACGAGAAGCAGGTACAGAAGATTTTCAAAAAGCTCTATGAGCAGGGAGATATTTACAAGGGTTCCTACGAGGGCCTTTACTGCACGCCCTGTGAGAGTTTCTGGACCGAGTCGCAGCTTGTCGACGGCAAGTGCCCGACTTGCGGCAGAGAGGTGAAGCCGGCTTCGGAGGAAGCCTACTTTTTCCGCATGAGTAAGTATGCGGATCGCCTGATTCAGTACATTGAAGAGCATCCGGAGTTTATTCAGCCCGTTTCCAGAAAGAACGAGATGATGAATAATTTCCTGAAGCCGGGTCTGCAGGATCTCTGCGTGTCGCGCACCAGCTTTGACTGGGGAATTCCGGTCGACTTTGCGCCGGGTCATGTGGTCTATGTCTGGCTCGACGCCCTGACCAACTATACGACAGGTATAGGCTATGATGCGGACGGCAACAGCGGAAAGCTCTATCAAAAGTACTGGCCGGCGGATTTGCATCTGATCGGAAAGGACATTGTCCGCTTCCACACGATTTACTGGCCCATCTTCCTGATGGCACTCGGCGAGTCGTTGCCGAAGCAGGTCTTTGGTCATCCGTGGCTTTTACAGGCCGGCGGCAAGATGTCGAAGTCCAAGGGCAATGTGCTCTATGCGGATGACCTGGTTGCCTTTTTCGGTGTGGATCCGGTGCGCTATTTCTGTCTGCACGAGATGCCGTTCGAGAACGACGGCAGCATCAGCTGGGATCTCATGGTAGAGCGCTACAAATTCCGATCTCGCAAACGTGCTCGGAAACCTTGTGAGCCGCACGATTGCGATGACCAATAAGTATTTCGGCGGCGTGGTCGAGAAGACGACAGCCGTGTTCTCCGAGGAGGAGCGGGCGCTCGACGCAGAGTTTACGGAGACTGTTCTCACCGAGGTCAAAAAGGTGCGGGAGAAGATGGATGTGCTCCGTGTTGCCGATGCGATGACGGAACTCTGGAATATCTTCAAGCGCTGCAACAAGTATATCGACGAGACTCTGCCCTGGGCGCTCGCAAAAGACGAGGCAAAGCAGGACAGACTGAAGGCTGTGCTTTACAACCTGACCGAGGCGCTGACCATCGGTGCGTCGCTGCTCTTCAGTTTCATGCCGGAGACTTCCGAGAAGATTTTGAAGGAGCTCAACACGGAGAAGCGGGAGGTTGAGGCAATGACGAGCTTTGGTCTCTATCCGTCGGGCAACCGGGTAGCGGCTGAGGCAGAGATTCTGTTCCGCCGCCTGGACCCGAAGGAGGTTGAGGCAAAGCTGAATGCGGAGAATGCTGCGGCGGAAGAAGCTTCCGCGGAGGCAGAGAAGACCGAGGAGGCACAGGCAGCGGCGGATGTGCGGATTCCCGCAAAACCGGAAGTGGAGTACGATGCCTTTGCGCAGTGCGAATTCCGCGTCTGCAAGGTCTTAAAAGTGCGAGGAAGTGCCGAAGTCGAAGAAGCTGCTCTGCTTCCGGCTGGATTGCGGCGGCAAGCAGATTCAGATTCTCTCCGGCATCAAGAAGTGGTATCCGGAGCCGGAAAAGCTCGTCGGCAAGCAGGTCATGGCAATCGTGAACCTGAAGCCCGCGCGTCTCGCCGGTATGGAGTCGCAGGGCATGTTGCTCTCGGCCGCGGATGAGAACGGAAATCTGAGCCTGATGACGACGATGACGGAAGGTGTGGCCTCCGGCGCGGAGATCGGCTGATGCTCTTAGATACACACGCACACTATGACGACGAAGCCTTTGATGCGGACCGGGATGTGTTGCTTGAAGACCTGAAAGAATACGGTATCCGGAAGGTCATTAACGCGGGCGCTTCGGTTGAATCGAGTTATACGGGGCTTAAGCTCGCAGAGCGTTACCCGTGGATGTATGCGGCACTCGGCGCGCATCCGAACTATGTCGAGGAATTGAACGAAACGGTGCTCAAGGACTTTGCGGAACTCACGAAACATCCGAAGGTGGTTGCAATCGGTGAAATCGGACTGGAGTACCACTACGAGGAACCGGCGCGGGACATACAGAAGATTTGGTTTCGACGCCAGTTGGATTTGGCGGCGGAGACCGGGCTTCCGGTCATCATCCACTCCAGAGAGGCAGCGCAGGACACGTTTGATGAGATGCAGCGCGCAGCGGCGCGCGGTATCGGCGGCGTGATTCACTGCTTTTCCTCCGGTGCGGAGCTCGCGCGCCGCTACACAGACCTCGGTTTCTACATCGGTATCGGCGGGGTTGTGACCTTTAAAAACGGGAAGAAGATGAAAGAGGTCGCGGCGGCTGTGCCGCTCTCGAGTATCCTGCTCGAGACAGACAGCCCCTATCTCGCGCCGGAGCCGAATCGCGGCAAGCGGAACGATTCGCGAAATCTGACCCGGATTGCGGAAGAGATTGCGTGCCTCCGGGGAATTTCCGCAGAAGAGGTGCAACGCGTCACCGAAGAGAATGCGCTGCGCTGCTTCCCCAAACTTGCGAACGAGGAGGTGGGCTGATGGCAGATCTCGGCAGAGCGGAAAATACGATTGCGCTCTTACAGCGCCACTCGGAGTTTCGCTTTTCAAAAGAAAGTTCGGGCAGAACTTTTCTGATTGACAGCCACGTGCTGGACCGGATTGCGGCAGCGGCGGAGCTGACGGAAGAAGATGCTGTGCTGGAGATAGGTCCCGGCATCGGCACCCTGACCCAGCATCTCGCAGAGCGAGCCGGAAAAGTTCTCGCGGTCGAGATAGACCGCGCGCTGATTCCGATTCTGGAAGAGAGTCTCGCAGACTATGACAATGTTGAAATTCTGCAGGGCGATATTCTGGAACAGAATCTCGATGAACTGGCGGAGAAGCTCGGCGGCAGACCCATCAAGGTCGTCGCGAACCTTCCCTACTACATCACGACGCCGATTCTGATGACATTGCTGGAGAGCAAGCTGCCGATTGTGAGCATCACAGTCATGGTGCAGCGGGAAGTCGCAGAGCGTATGCAGGCTTCCCCGGGCGGCAAGGACTACGGCGCACTTTCGCTCGCGGTGCAGTACTATGCCGCGGCAGAGATCGTGGCAAATGTGCCGCCGCACTGCTTTTTGCCGCGCCCCAAAGTCGGGTCTGCGGTCATCTGCCTCAAAAAGTATCGGGAAAAACCGGTGCAGGCAGAGAACGAAACGCTTTTGTTCCGCATTATCCGGGCATCGTTTAACCAGCGGAGAAAGACGCTGGTCAACGGACTCAAGAATGCGGGCTTTGCGAAGGACAAGATTACAGCGGCACTGCAGGCGCTGGAACTTCCGGAGACAGTGCGGGGAGAGACCCTCTCGCTGGCACAGTTTGCGGCATTATCCGCTGCGTTGCAGGCATAAATAGTAAACGTAATACCTTTTACATTCCGCGGGGAATCCCGCGTTTTCATACATAAAGTCGAGGACAGGACATGAGACGGAGAATTTCGAAGAAGCAGGCGCTCGCGCTGATATTCGCAGCTGCGATGCTGACTGCCTGCTCGCAGGGTAAAACCGGCAGGAGCAGTGAGGCGGCTAAGGAGAGCGCAGCAAGTGCGGAGAGCAGTGCGGTAGCAGACACGACGACAGGAACGGAGAGCAGTGCGGACAGCAGTGCGGCCGAAAGTTCGGACAGCACGGCGGCGGAGAGTACGGGGAGCGAGGCGGCAAGCGCCGGGAGCAGCGGCGCAGAGGCGGAAGCTTCGGCGGCAAACGGCGATATTCTGGCCGTTTCACCGGGCGGCGCACAGTTTCCGGATATGGATCTCGCGGTACCGACCACAGAGCCTGCGCCGGAAATTATCCGCATCGGCACGCGGAACTGGATTGTCAAGGATTTGCAGGCGCGTCTCATGCAACTCGGCTTTATGGACAACGATGAGCCGACGGATTACTACGGCGAGGTGACAGCCGCAGCGGTCAAGGTGTATCAGCGACAGAACAAGCTGCCGCAGGACGGCATTGTGGGTGAATCGACGCTGAAGGCCATTATGGATGAAAATGCGCATTACTACACGGCGCAGGAGGGCGACAGCGGCACGGACATCCAGACATTGCAGCAGAGACTTTATCAGCTCGGCTATCTCGCACAGACGACCGATGTGAGTGGCACCTACGATGCCAAGACCCTGGTTGCGGTGCAGAAGTTTCAGCAGATGAACGGCCTCAGCGATGACGGCAAGGTGGGCCTCAAGACCATGAACCTCATCTACTCGGACGAGGTGAAGCCGAACATGGTTGTCTACGGTGAGAAGAGCGATATTGTCATGGCGGCACAGCAGAGATTGAAGGCGCTCGGCTACCTGACCGGCGAGGCCGACGGCAACTTTGGACTCGGCACCGTCATGGCCATCAAGGAGTTCCAGAGCCGGAACAACCAGGTGGTCGACGGGTATCTGGGACCCGGTACCCGCGATGCCCTGAACAGTCCCAACGCGCAGCCGTTCGGTCTGACGCTTGGCGACGAGAGCGACTCGGTGGAGAAGGTACAGGAACTGCTCAGCAAGTGGGGATACCTCGACAAGCAGCTTGCGACCGGCTACTACGGGGAGGCGACCAAGAATGCGGTCAAGGCCTTCCAGGAGCGGAACGGCCTCACGGCGGACGGCTCGGTCGGTGCCTCGACCATGGCAAAACTCACGAGCAACGATGTCGTGAAGCCGGCGCCGAAGCCGAAGGCTAAGACGCCGAAACAGAACAATGACAAGCCGAAGAACGGCGGAAAAAAGAACGGAAATTCCGGCTCTCAGGGAGGAGGCGGCGGTTCGAGCTACACCTACTCTGGCAGCGGCTCGGTGGGAACCCTCTTAAGCGTCGCGAGTTCCAAGCTCGGCACGCCCTATGTCTGGGGCGCCAAGGGCGACAACGCATTTGACTGCTCGGGCTTTGTCTACTGGTGCCTGAACCACTCGGGCGTGAGCCAGTCCTATATGACTTCCGGCGGCTGGGCGAGCTCGGGCAGAGGCCAGAGAATTAACAGCTATTCGGAATTACAGGCGGGCGATATCATTGTGGTATCCGGACATGTCGGCATTGTCGCAGGCGGCGGCGGTGTCATCGATGCGAGCTCTTCGAACGGAAGAGTGGTGCATCGCTCCCTGAATGGCTGGTGGGAGAGAAACTTTATTTGCGGCTGGCGTATTTTCTAAACAAGAGGAAATGCGCGGAAGGTTTTAGGTAGGAATCAAAGGATGCACAGATTTTTTCGGACAGTGGGCTATGCAAGGGTGGAGAGTGACAGGGAGGCCAGAGAAATTCTGGAGGATATGCTGCTCCGCTGCCGGGATGCCGTTCACCATATCGCTATGCGAAACGGTGACAGGCTCTGGGAACTCCGCGTGCCGCTCGGCGACAGGCTTGGCATTGCGATGGGTGGCTATGTCGGAGAGGGCGGTAAGCTCATCCGGGAGCGCTACCTGCCCTATATTGATGTCGATGAAATGACTTCGACCGCGGAGTGTATGATAGAGCGCCATGTGGACAATGAGGTCTACTCGGGGCTGATCGACGACATGCGGATCGGAATCAGTCTGATATTCCGCCTGACCAATGTGGCGGAATACCGGCAACAGCGCGCACTGGCAAAGTACAGCCTGCCGCGCGGTGTGGCACTCGGGGGCCTCAGCCGAGACGGTAAAATCCTGTTGCCGGTCTATAAGAACGACCGCCAGCGCGAACTGCTGCACATGACGGAGCGGGAGCGCGCGCGCATGATCAGTGCCGCCAAAGAGGGCGATGAGAACGCAATGGAGAATCTGACCAACAGCGATTTGCGTCTCTACGAGTCCGTCAATCGGCGATTGCGGCAAGAGGATATTTATTCGATTGTGGATTCCTGCTTTATGCCGGACGGAATCGAGTGTGACCTCTATGTGGTGATCGGGGAGATTCAGCAAATCAGCCAGCGGAAAAACCGGGATACCGGAGAATTAATCTGGGATTTTCTGATTCGCTCGCATGATCTTCCGTTTCATGTCTATATCAACACGCTGGATTTGCAGGGAGAACCCAAGGTTGGACGACGGTTTAAAGGAACCGTATGGATGCAGGGAACCGCTATCTGGTGAATTGTAAAGAGAGAGAACTTCCGCGGGAAGCTCTCTCTTTTTTGTCAGAGTGCAAGTCTTTTAAAAGCAGTTTATTTCAGTTATAGTGAATAGAGCACAAAACAACAACATATCGGAGAAAGACGCCGGACAGAAAGAGGTGCACAATGGCTGTATGCAGTGAACTGGAACCGAAGGAAGTGTTTGCTTTTTTTGAGGAAATTGCCGGAATTCCGAGGCCTTCTCATCACGAGGAGAAAATCAGCGCATATCTGCAGCGCTTTGCAAAAGAGAGAGGCCTGGAGCACTACACCGATGAGAAGCACAATGTGATTATCATTAGGAGGCCTCCGCAGGCTATGAGAACGAACCGCCGATTATCCTGCAGGGTCACATGGACATGGTCACGGAGAAGACGGCGGACTGCCAAAAGGATATGACGAAGGAGGGGCCTGGATCTCTACATTGACGGCGACTGGCTCCGGGCGAAAGGCACCACGCTCGGTGCGGACGACGGCGTTGCGCTTGCCTATGCGCTTGCGCTGCTCGATTCGCCCGACGCTCAAGCATCCGAGACTTGAATTCATCTGCACGGTCTCGGAGGAGACGGATATGGGCGGGGCTCATGCGGTCGATGTGTCCATGCTGAAGGGAAACAGAATGTTAAACCTGGACTCCGACGAGGAGGGTATTGCACTCGCGGGCTGTGCGGGCGGCGGAGATGCGGATATCACACTGCCGGTCCGGCGTGCTGCGGTCAGAGGCGAGCACATTCGCCTTGCGGCGACCGGTCTCACCGGCGGCCACTCCGGCATGGAAATCGGCAAGGGTAGAGCCAGTGCGGCACTGCTGTTAGCGCGTGTTCTGACGGGACTCCGCGAAGACTACGCGTTCCGTCTGGTTTCTCTCGAGGGCGGCGCAAAGTACAATGCGATTACCAGAGAGGCGAGCGCGGAAGTGGTACTCGCAGACAGCGTCAGCACGAGCGCTTTCCGCGAGGCGGTGAAAGCGGAGGAAGCGGTGCTCCGCAGAGAGTATGCGGCGACAGATCCGAGCTTGTCGCTCACGGCGGCGATTGCGGACAGCGAGGCGGCAGCGCTCACCGAAGAGAGCACCAAGCAGGTTCTGGGACTCATGGAAGCACTGCCTTACGGCGTGCAGCGGATGAGCGCCGATATCGATGGTCTGGTTGAGACCTCGGTGAACCTCGGCATCACAAAGCTGGAGGCAGATAAGCTCACACTCAGCTATTCCGTCCGCAGTTCGATTGCGACCGCTTTTCAGGCGGTCATCGACAAGCTGGAGCTGGTGAGCAGCTGCTTTGGGGCGACTGCGCTCGTGCACAGTACATATCCCGGCCTGGGAGTATGTGCGGGAGTCTGCGTTCCGCGATGAGGCGGCGGCCATCTACCGCGAGCTCTTCGGAAAAGAGCTGTCGGTGCAGGCCATTCACGCGGGGCTGGAGTGCGGCATCCTCTCGGGCAAAAATCAAAAACCTCGATGCGGTCTCGATCGGACCGGATATGAAGGACATTCATACGCCCGAGGAGAGACTGAATATTCCCTCGACCAAGCGCGTCTATGATTTTGTCGTGAAGATCATAGAGCATAAGAGCAAGTGAGTCGCGTGAGACAGTACAGTTTACAACTGCCGCAAGAGCTCGAGAAGGGCAAGCGTTACCCCCTGCTTCTCTGGAACGATGCGCTTCCCGAGACGCTTGCGGCTTTGCTTTCGGATATGTTTGTGCTGTCCGTGGTTTCGGAGGAGAGACCGCGGATTTCAGTCCCTGGCCGGAGCCCGCATTTCGGGCGGATGCACCGCCCTTCGGGGGAGGGGCGGATGCGTATCACAGGGAGCTCTTCGAGGAAAAACTTCCGGAACTGATAGCGAAATATCCCATTGATGCGGAGCGCATTGCCTACGGTGGGTATTCCCTCGGCGGGCTTGCGGCAGTGTACAGCATATTCCGTGAGACCGCAGCGTGTGCCATCTTCTCGCTCTGCGGTTCTTTTTGGTATCCGGGCTTTGCGGACTACTGCGCGAGGACGGAAATCCGGAATACGAATTGCCGCCTCTATCTGCAAAACGGCAGACGCGAGGGAGAAGGGCATCCGGCGCCGCTCTCTAGAGCCGCGGATGCCGCAGAGCGGGTCGCGGACATCTTACGCGAAAAGGGCGTAAAGCTTCGGTTTTCCATGGATGACTACGGTCACCACGACGGAAAGGAAGCGCGTTTTCGGGAACTGGGAGAACAAATTCGTTCGGCGCTCTGCGAGAGCAATGTCAGCTGAAACGGTAAACGGAGCCTGCATGTTTGCGGAAAAGGCTTGCGGGTACGGAAGGAGCGAAGCATGTACATAGAGAGCTACTGGGGCAGTTATATCGGCGGGACGGACGACAGTCTGACTCTCCTAAGCCTACTGGAAGACTTTGAGAAAAGATGAGATAGGGCTCGGTGAGATTTTTGCACGGACGGGCCTTAAGGTGCTCGAAGAGCGGGAGTCCTCGCTTCGCATGACCGGGGATGCGCTTCGCTTTACAAACCGCGAGGGATTGGAACTAAACTTTTACTATGCCATTGATCTGATCGGCGACCTTGCGGCCCTCTTCTTAGAGTGCCTGCGGAGCGGGAGCGTGAATTTACAAGACCTGGATGAAGGTCTTGAAGCGCGGAACATTCGCCTTACGGCAAGCTGTGAAGAAAAGGAAGTTCTTCGGGCAGCGCTCAGTGACTTTGCGGATCATGCGAAGGAGTACGATATCACAGAGGTAATGGATGAGACTTCGCTTGCGGAATTCCGCGAAGAACTGAAAGCCCTGCGTCGGGAGCTGTTTGAGAGTTGAGAGGGAGCGCTCGTTCGGAGCGGCTCTAAATCGGGAGAAAGGATGAGCGAAGAAGTATTTCGACAGGATTTGGATGAGAACAAGGCAGAGCGCCCCGGTGGTCCCTTTTGTGATAGAGCTCTTGTTTCCGAGAGCCGGCAGCGATGCCGTCTAAGGAGCGGATGCGTGCGGTCATCGAGAAGCATGTCGGAAAGACAGAGTGCTTTTGCCACGACGGCAAGACAGCGGGCTTTGCGGCACTCGACTATAGGGCAGAGTTTCAAGATCAAAGCGTGCCGGTGCAGCTCATGGTGACGGAGTGCACGGCGTTTGATGGTGAGGAGATCGATGACTTTCTTCGGAGTCAGATGTGGGACTGCCTCGAGGAGAGAGACGATATACTCGGCAACTGCCGATACCGTGTGTTCGCGACCGATATGCTCGCGAGGGCGCTTCCGGCCGCAAAGCGCGCCACCCTCGACATGGACTTTCTGGAGGCCCTTTCGGAACTGTACCCGGACTGTGAGGCCTTCTATTTCCCGAGTTCCGGAAAACTGTTTACTGCGGAGAGCGTGCGGCGGGATGAGACGGAGGGCACCAACCGCTTCATCTACTTCGGTGTCAACGTGCGTTTTTTCAATGTGCAGGACAGCGAGGACATGGTCGTGGATACCCTCGGCATGAGCACCCTCTTCCTGCCGGATTTACAGTACCATTTCCACGGTATGAACCCGAACTGGGTTGTGAATCACGCCTACAATGTAGCCGCCTATCTGCTTGGTAGCGGAAACGTAATTGCGGACGGGGAGACGGTGGACGGTGTCGTAGACGGGGAGATGAGTTCCGAGCTGCACTGGTCCTGCCGCTATGAGGATGCATTGATTCAGCCGCCGCGGGAGGTACTGGATATCAATATGGGTGAGTACGCGTCGGGGGCGCGCTGAAAAACGGAGTCAACAAAAACACCGGTAAAACCGGTTTATCGAGAGGAAAAAAGATGCCGACAGCAGAGTGGATGAAACAGTATGAGGCAGTGCGTGAAATTCTGGACGCGGATGTCAAATTGGAGCGCTATTTTACGGAGAAGGTCATCGGAAGAAAGGAAGTGGATATCCTGGATCTCGGGCCCGTGCATTTTCCGACGGGAAAAATCGTGGTCTGCGATCCCATGGTGACCCTGGATGATGCCGTTCCCTATCTGCAGACCATACCGGCCGGAAGCTATACGCTTAAGCTCTGCGTGGTGCCGAGCAAGGAGTACGGAGACCGCTATGCCTGCGCCAAGCTGGAAGTGAGCGGCCGAGAAACGGTGCGCTATGAGCTTGCGGTGACGGGCGAGGAGAGACTTGAGGGAGAATTCAAAGAGGGCGATTACTTCGGCTTCGGTGTGGATGCCGGTATGGCTTGCATCGCGGACTTCGCGACAAAAGAAGCTTATCTTGCCTTTCTGGAAGAGAAGACAAAGCAGGACAGCGATTTTGACCTCTACGGCGACTTGCTGGAGGAACTTTTAAAAAAGAACGCAGCGGAACATCCGAAGTATCAGAGAGAATGGGGCGACTGGCTCAAGTGGGAGGTTCCGGGTGCGAATGCGGAAGTGGCTCTCTTTGCGAGCGGCTGGGGAGACGGCTATTATCCGACGTATTTCGGCTATGACAGCGAGGGCGAGGTCTCCGGCATCTACATTCAGTTCATAGACATCGAGCGGACCTATACCGAGGAAAACGAGGCATGAGTGAGCCGAACGAGGAGAGTCTCTATGAGGCGCTCAACAAGGGAGAGCTGAGTGCTTTCGTATCGCTGGTGGAGGCGGGCGTCCGCGTCACTTCGAGGGAAGAGAACATAAGCCGTCTCTTCTTTTGCCTGGAAGATGTCAGAGATCCGAAGATACTGCCTGTAATCGATAGGCTATCTTTGGATTTACGGCGCTACGGCGGGAAGCCGCTCCGCGCTGCGGCGCACAGCGGAAACCGCATGCTTGTAGAGTACCTCTTACAACAGGGGGCGGACATCAACTTTCATAAGCCAGACATGGTCTTTCCCTATGCCTCGACCCCGGTCACGGAGGCGGCACGCGAGAATCACTTGGAGCTTCTTCGCTATCTTGTTTCAAAGGGGGGCGGATATCACTCTTGCGGACAAGTACGGCGACCGTCCCTATACGCTGGCGGTGCAGAACAAGAACAGAGAGATGGCCGAGTATTTGCGCTCTCTTGAGCCGGAGGACTGGCACAACGAGCAGGAAAAGCTGAGAGAGCTAAAAAGCTATCATCTGCCGGCGGCTATGACAGCGTACTTTAAAAACGGGGCGCTGCGCCTTGAATTCCCCGAACGGGAGTCGGTGCGGTGGATGGAGTTTTACCCCTATCTTGAACTGCGGGAGTTCCGTTGGAAGCGGAAAAAGCTCTTGTCTCTCATGGCGGAGATGGATAACTACAGTGACTATGTCTTGCTCTGGAGTCCGAGAGACAAGCGAATCTGGTATCTCGATACGGAGCAGGAGGAGTTCTGCCCGCTTGCAAGTTGGGAGGCGTTTATCGCCGACCCCGGTTTTTATTTGAACGGCATGGTGGACGGAGAATTTTCGGAGTAGTGTAGGCTTGGTTTTCGAAGTCCTTTGCAGTGAGCAAAGGCTATGCGGCGTTTCGGCAAAAGTCGGAAAGCGAATGAGGAGGAAAGCGCGTGGATATTTTGGAACAATGCCGGCGTTGGAACGAGAGCGGCGCGTTTGAGAAGAGCAGGGAGCTGTTGGAGACAATTCCCGCCGAGGAGCGCGGCCCCGAGGGAGATTCAGAGCTTGCGACGGCTTATCTCGCACTTGCGGAGACCGAGGGAACAGAGCTCTATCATAAGGCGATTGCAGTCTTGGCAGTGCACGAAGAGGCGCTATCGGAAGATTTTCGGCATAACCGGCTGATGGCGCTCGCCTATTATTATCTCGACGAGGACGGGCTTGCGCTTTACTACTTTGAGCGCGCCCTCTTCCTGCATCCGGAAGACAAGGAAATAAGCGACTATGTCGAGGACTGCAGGGAGCGCCTTACCTTTCCGCGCTTTGAGAAAAACTTTCCGGGAGAGAACGGCAGAAGCCTGGGACGCATTTCTTAAAATCGAGGCAGAACTCCGGGCGGCAATCGACCGAAACGAGGACGATGGAGCGGCGATGTTGCAGCGCTGCGGTGCCGTACTGGAGCAGGCCATTCGAGATGTCTCGTTTGAACTCGGCTTTGACGGAGAGAAGTATGAGCTCATACTCTGTGCGGAGGGAAGACGCTCCGCGCTCTATCCCCTCGTGTATTTTTGCCGTCGCGCGCCGAAGGAAGTTCTCGCGCACTGGAAGATACGGGCGGGTTCCGCGCCGAGCGATAAGTTTGCGCTGCAACAAGATACCGTTCAAATCGATGCCGCGGATGTAGACGTTTGGCTGATTCCGACCGGAGAGCAGCTCTTTTCCCTGAAACTCTACTGTGAAAAGCTCCTGCCCCTGCAGCGGGAAAATCCGCAGCGGGCGGAGTGGATGCTCTATAAGCTCACGAACCAGATACTCGGCGACATAGCGGCGATTGCGTTTCTCACGGGCATCGAGTTACTGGAAGCGCCCGAGGCGGGTGAGTCGAAGAAACTTTCGGACTTATACGCGTATGTAACGGAGCTCGGCTATCCCGCGTGGGAGGATGCCGGTGCCTATCTGGATACTTCCGAAATTGCGTATCGGCTCGATGCGGATGAAGATCCGGATGCCGACTGGCGCCTGGATGTCTATGAGGGCAGCACACGCCTTTCCGCGGCCATCAATGAATATCTGCACGGAGAGAGCGATCTGGTTGACGAATATCACCGGAACGGCATAGTGCCGGGCTTTCTGCTGTATCCCCTCAGCGCCTTTCCGGAAGAGGGAAGAGAAGAGGCGCTCGCAGCGTTTCGCGATGCATTGCGCGCCTATTTGAGCGAACACGGCGGTGAGGATGCCCTCTGCCATACGGGCTTTGCGAGCGGCCTGTACTACGGCTATTTGGACTTCATTGCCTGGGACTTGGAGTCTGTGCTGGATGCCGCCCTCGCCTTCTTTAAGGAGCGGGGCATGACCGGCGCGGAGTTTCACAGCTTTCGAAGAAATGTGGGCGGAATTACCCTCTACCGCGCGGAACCGAAACGGCACGCGGAGACCGGCTCTCTGCTCTCGCCCGAAGACATTGAGACCCTGGAGGCCTTCCTCGAGGATGACGGCGGCTATTACGGGAAAATGGTGCGTTGGATTGAGCAGTTTGTGGATGCGGGCGCCGCGGCCGGCCGCTTTTCAAAGAAGCAGGCCCGCCGGGATTTGAAACTCTCGCTCTACTACGGTCTCGCCTGCAACAACGTGGGAGAATACAGTTATTACTACCGCGGGCAAGCGTGGATGAAGGACGCCGAGGAAAACGCCAAGGGTTCCGGCGTTTGGTATTACCGCTATGCCGTGGGACTTTTGTACAGCGGATATCCGGAAGAGGCGCTGCGCTATGCGGAACAAGGTGTGCTTGAAGAAGCGGACTACCCCTGGACTTATCTCTTTGCTCGGAAAGCTTCGCGCGCCTTCGGAGACAAGGAGGGCGCACGCGCCGCGGCAGAGCAGGGATTAAAACTTGTACCGGGCGATTATGAGTTCCTCACCCTAAAGCGGGAAGTGGAAGAAGGGGCAAGTCTGGAAGCGATGCTCTACCACTGGATCGATCCCAAGGCGGATTTGGCGCTGCAGGAGGGAAGGGATGAAGACGGCCCGGAAAAGAAGCGCGCCATTGCCTGCATCCGAAAGAACGAGGCCGGTCTCAGAGACTTTTACGAACTCTTCCGTCCGAAAGAGCATGAGTACACGAAGAATGCGCCCTTCTGTGAGCTCTACTATCCCGTGGGAGACCGGGCGGTGCAGCTCTGCTTCCGCATGAATGAGGCCGGACTCTCGAAACTCGGGCACAGCTACCTTGCTGCCCTCAAGGAGAAGCTTGACAGCGGCTCTCTCATCTCCGCAGAGTCCGAGGAAGGGGTGGCAGGCAAGTTAGAAGCCGTTCTGGTGCAGCAGACGGGGCAACTGGCCCTCTTTTACCGCAGAGCCGGAGACCGGCAGTATTTTACGGTGGAAGATGACAGTCTGGACGGCAAGATTGATGCCGCGCTGCGGTAAAGGAAACGCAGAGAGCTCTGCCATACTAAGATACAATCGAGATGACGGCATTCAGCGCTCGGGCAAAAGGATGAATGTCGCTTCGGTATAGATAGGCGGCACAGGATAGAGGAGTCGCGTATGATACGGAAATACCTTCGATTTTACGGTTTTGTACAGGGTGTCGGTTTTCGCTACCGGGCAAAGTATGCCGCCGAATTTGCGGGCGCTGTGGGCTGGGTGCGAAATGAGGACGACGGCTCTGTCAGCATGGAGATACAGGGGACGGAAGCGCAGATTGACCGCGTGATCCTGGAAATCGAACAGGGACGC